>Ga0118677_10000140_pt1 | contig 146957 bp, 99 predicted proteins | sample AliMusrvi5mmetaG_FD_86154 | JGI IMG/M metagenome (GOLD analysis project Ga0118677, IMG submission 86154) | reverse complement strand
GACAATGCTGGAGATTATCCGAAGTATCAAGGCTGACTTCCCTGAAGTTCATGTGATCGCAGGTATATCCAATGTATCACACGGACTGCCGGCACGAAAGCTGTTAAATCAGGCGACTACAATTCTGGCAATGGGTGCAGGATTGGATGCTGGTATAATCGATCCAAATGATACCTACCTAATGGGTCTGATTGCTGCATCTGAAGCATTACTGGGAAATGATGAGTTCTGTATGGACTATATAACCAAATCCAGAGAGGGCGCTTTCAACAGCATACTTTAAACCTTGCTTTGCTTATCTAAACTACAGCAAGTTCCTTCGTATTCTGAACGCTGTGAAGAACCTGGTCTATAGATAGGGGTCTTTATTTTGTTCAGAACAATGAGACAGCTGTGAATGTCGATTTTTAAGGTGGCAACATGTCTGATAAGAGTAATCTTCAACAACTCCTTGATGATGGTGTTTTCGTTGTTTGCGGTGAGATGAGCCCTCCTCAAGGTCCTGACAAGGGAATGATCACTAGAAAATGTGCATATTTCCGGGACGTAGTTGATGCAGTCAACTTGACTGATAATCAGACTGCAATAGTACGTATGAGTTCAATGATGAGCAGCGTATATGCTCTGGAGGGTGGCTGCGAACCGATTATGCAGTTAACGTGTCGTGACCGCAACCGTCTCGCTCAACAGTCGGAACTGATATCCGCCTATTCCGCCGGGATAAAGAATGTATTGTGTCTTACCGGAGACTATCAGTCATTCGGAAATCATCCAGATGCAAAAGGGGTTTTCGACCTGGACGCAATACAGCTTATTCATACTGCAAATGAACTTAACCAGGGTAGATTTCTGTGTGGTGATGAAGTAAAGCCTGCACTAAACATGTTCATTGGCGGCGCTGCTAACCCATTTGCGGAACCCATTGAAATGCGGTTAATCAATCTGGCGAAAAAAATCAGCGCCGGTGCCAGGTTCATCCAGACACAACCGGTCTTTGATCTTCCAAGATTCGAAAAATGGATGGATATGGTTCGCAAAGAAGAATATGACAAACAGGTTCACATTATGGCAGGGGTGATGCCGGTAAAAGGGGTGAAAGCCCTTCAGTATATGGCAGACAGCGTCCCAGGAATGAGCATAGCTCCTGAATATCTCGCTAGAATGGCTCAGGCAACCGATCCCAAAGAAGAGGGTGTGGCTATCTGTGTTGAGACCATTCAACGATTGAAAGAAATCCAGGGTGTCCATGGTGTGCATATAATGCCTGTTATGTGGGAATCAATAACTGCTTCAATAGTTGAACGTGCAGGTCTGCTGCCAAGACCCAGACCAGAGTCGCCCACTGAATCAGGAGACTCCAATGAGTAAATTCAGCGAGAATATAGCTTCTATCGTCCAGAAACGCCGTTGGCTGCACAGAATCGCAACAGGCGCAGAGAACATTGTAAAGAAACCAATTTTTGGATGTCAGGACTGCGGGCAGTGTGTCTTGAGTCAGAATGCTTTTACCTGTCCTATGCGATGTCCAAAACAGATGCGTAATGGACCATGCGGTGGGACACGCGCAGATGGGCACTGCGAAGTGTATCCTGAAAGGAACTGCATTTGGTGGCTCATTTACACCCGCTCTAGGAAGCTCGGGTGGCAGGCCAAATTGACTCATTACAGCGTTCCTGTGGATCGAAGATATGAAAACACCAGCGCCTGGATGAATATGTTCGCAGGAAAAATAGAACCGATATGTCTTGGCAAAGAATGCAAAGTGGTAACTTTAAAAACTGACAAACCAGATTCAAAATAGAGTGAAGTGCAGGGATAAGCAGTTGAAATACCCTCACTACGTCTCATTAACCTGGGATACTGTGCTGTTGGATGCAATAATTCAGTATCCCATACATATTATGTGAGTTCCTGCGATTCATAACCCATTAATCATATTGAAACAATGCTGACTCTGTGCAGAATACAGATATTTGGCATTCCGATTAAACTGCTCTGTTTGCTTTCGATACACTGGACATTTCTAGTAAAAACATATACCATGATTGTATCAATAAAAAAATCCTGGTATGCAGGATTCCTGTCAACAGAGGATATGTTCACTAATGCAATGATTGGATTACCTGTTTGTGGAATGTTGCTTGCACACGATATTTGTGTGCTGAATATCCCAAATTGATATGAAACTTATTGCAGAGATGAGAGACACTCTATATGGCTACGATTATCCTTGCTGGTGGCCTTAGTATCCGAATGGGTCGAGACAAAGCTTCTCTTGTAATTGGAGACTCGACTCTTATAAACGTCCTTGCGTCCAGATTTTACAATGTTCTGGGGCCAGTTATCGTGGTCGCCCGACGGAACCAAAACCTCGAATCTGAGTTCGCCACAATCATTAATGATGTCTTCAAGGAAAAAGGTCCACTCGGTGGGCTACATGCCGGATTACTTGCCTCGCCTGATCAGTGCAACTTCGTGACTGCTTGTGACATGCCATTTGCCAACCCAATGACTGCTCACTATTTGTTTTCACAGTTGAATGGACACGACGCCGTAGTGCCTCTGGTGAATCAAAGGCCCGAACCGCTGAATGCAGTTTATAGTAGATCCTGTCTGACTCAAATAGAGGCTAATCTGCAATCAGATTCCCTTCGACTCAGGGAGCTTCTTGATGAGATCGATACCTTATATATCAATGAGGACGATTTGAGGAGTATAGACGCAGACCTTCGCAGTTTCGTTAACATAAATACACCTGAGGAATATGCAAGATTATCTCAAACTTAACAAATGACATTTATGACTAACTATGACTTGACTCTTATATAAGTTGAGGATAGAGGAGTAGATATTATGGATGAGGTAAATATTGTCACAGAGAGCGAAACATCCATTCAGCCTTCTGAAGTTGACTTAATAGATGCAATTAATGAGCTCGATATTTCTGATGAATCAAACCTTATCACGGTTCTTCAGAGTGTTCAGGAACGTTTTGGATATCTTCCGCGTTTAGCCCTTGAAGAGATTAGCGGTCGCACAGGTGTTGCACTGAGTCGCATTTATGGGGTAGTCAGTTTTTATGCCCAATTTTACACAGAACCACGTGGGAAACATACTGTTCGCTGCTGTTGCGGAACAGCTTGTCACGTGAAAGGCTCCCCTCGCGTGCTTGATTCTGTTTCTAGAGTGTTGGGTATATCACCTGGTGAGTCCACCAAGGATCTAAAGTTCTATTTGGAAATCGTAGCGTGTCTCGGTACCTGTTTCCTTGCACCAGCGATGATGATAGATAATCAGTATTATGGCAAGCTGACATCAAAACGTGTCGAGAGAATCTTGCGAAGTTATGGAGCAGAGAAATGCCGAAACGACTAGAGAGGATCGAAGACCTTGCCAGGTTGTGTGATAGTCTGAACAATGCAATGACTGCCGACACAACAATTCGTGTGTGTTCTACCGGATGCAGAGCGCTTGGTGCACTTGATGTGTGTGAAGCCCTTGAGGATGAAATCAGTAGTGCAGGTTTGTCAGAACGCGTTCGAGTAGTCCGCAGTGGGTGTCACGGATTATGCTCAGGAGCTGTCGCGATTGTTATTGATCCGGCAGGTATATTCTATCAGGGAGTAGTTCCCGAAGATGCCAGTGAGATCGTGAATACTACAATCATTGGTAAGCAGGTAATTGACCGGCTTTGTTTCCAGCTTAAAGGACAGGCCATCAATAAGCGAAATGAAATACCGTTTTATAAGCATCAAACTCGAATGGTGCTGGCAAACTGTGGGGTTTTGGATCCGTGTGACATCGAGGACAGCATAGCACACGGTGGTTATTCATCGGCCGCCAAAGTTTTATCCGAATTATCGCCGGAAGACGTAATTGAACAGGTGAAAGTATCCGGTTTACGTGGACGCGGCGGAGCAGGATTTCCAACTGGACGAAAATGGAGTTTTACCCGTTCGTCTTCCGGCAATCCAAAATACGTGGTCTGTAATGCCGACGAAGGCGATCCGGGAGCTTTTATGGATCGGGCGCTACTCGAAGGTGATCCCCACTTAATCATTGAAGGGATGATAATTGGGGCATATGCAATTGGATGCAGTAAGGGATTTATTTATGTGCGTGCCGAATATCCTATTGCAATTGAGCACACAGAGCGTGCATTAGCTGCTGCACGCGAAATTGGTTTGTTGGGCGAGAACATACTTGGCACAGGTTTTGATTTCGATATTGAAATCCGCAAAGGCGCTGGTGCATTTGTATGTGGTGAAGAAACCTCCTTAATAGCCTCCCTGGAAGGAAAACGCGGGATGCCGCGTCCCCGACCTCCATTTCCTGCAAACTCCGGATTTGAAGGAAACCCCACCAACATCAATAACGTTGAGACATGGGCAAATGTACCTCGAATAATGCAGATCGGTGCAGAAGAATATGCAAAAATCGGCACTGAGGGCTCTAAAGGCACAAAGATATTTGCACTGGCAGGTAAAGTAAAATATACAGGTCTTGTAGAAGTACCGATGGGAGCTACACTCAGGCAGATAATTTACGACATTGGAGGCGGTATTCCACGTGGTCGAAAGCTAAAGGCAGCTCAGATGGGCGGTCCCTCAGGTGGATGTGTTCCAGCACGTTATCTCGATCTTCCTATCGATTACGATTCAGTAAAGAGCGTTGGTGCGATTATGGGTTCCGGCGGACTGATCGTAATGGATGAAGCTACTTGTATGGTAGATATGGCCCATTTCTTCAGCGATTTCGTTCATAAAGAATCCTGCGGTAAGTGTGCACCGTGCCGAATAGGAACTATGAGAATGCTGGAGATCCTCGCACGAATAACGCAAGGGGAGGGAAGACTTGATGACCTGGAAAGGCTTGAGACACTCGGACGTACCATAAAGAATGCCTCTTTATGCGGACTTGGTCAGACAGTTCCTAATCCGGTTACATCGACCCTCCGGTATTTCCGTGATGAATACATTGCTCATATAGTTGAAAAGCGCTGCCCGGCAAACTCCTGTGAAGCGCTTATCACTACTACTTGTTCCAGTGCCTGTCCCGCACACGTAAATATTCCCGAATACATTGGATTAATTGCGGTTGGCAGATATCAGGAGGCTCTGGATACTATCCGACACCGCAACCCGCTGCCATCAGTCTGTGGACGTGCATGCGACCATCCGTGCGAATTGTTCTGCCGTCGTGGTGATGTTGATGACCCGGTTGCTATTAAGGAACTTAAGCGCTTCGTCTCAGATCGCATAAAGGACCCGGGAAATCCACCGCAGTGGCAGGCATCGCGCAATGGTCGTGTCGCTGTAGTTGGTTCCGGGCCTGCGGGACTTACAGCGGCATATTTCCTGGCAACAATGGGTCGTGAGGTCAAGGTGTTCGAGGCGCTGGATGTGATAGGTGGTCTGTTGGCTGTAGGCATACCACAATATCGACTGCCGCGTGAGGCTCTGGAAAGGGATATTGAATATATCAGACGCGCTGGTGTGGAAATTGAGACTGGTTCAAAGGTAACCTCAATAAGACAATTGCGCGATGCCGGTTATGATGCAATATTTGTTGCAACCGGTGCCCATAAGAGCACATCCCTTGGTATTCCCGGAGAGCAACTGGATGGTGTTGTGGATGCCTTGAAATTCCTGCGTGAAGCGCTTGCTGGTGAGATTAGCAAGATGGATGGAAGAGTTGTAGTAATAGGTGGAGGAAATGCTGCTATTGATACTGCACGTACAGCTCTTAGACTCGGTGCTAATCCCGTGACCATACTTTATCGAAGAACTCGTGAGGAGATGCCGGCTATTGCCAGCGAAATTGAAGATGCTCTATCTGAGGGCGTGGAACTAATCCAGTTGATTGCGCCAATAGCGATTGAAGGTGATACACACGTCCGATCAGTGCGCTGTCAGGAAATGGTTCTTGGTGATGCCGATGAGAATGGACGACGACGCCCAATTCCTAAACAGGATTCTGAGATTGGGGTCGAAGCTGACTACGTTATCGCAGCGATAGGACAGACTCCTGAACTGGATTTTGATGAAAAGGATGGCAGCCTGATTATATCACATGGACGAATCGAGACTGATGTGATTACACAGAGATCGGGTGAAGACGGAGTATTCGCTGGTGGAGATGCAGTTACTGGGCCAGCTACAATAATAGATGCAATCGCAGCTGGACAGCGCGCAGCGCGGGCTATAGATATGTATCTTGGAGGGGTGGGGGATCTTCCACCGGATACCTCTTTTGCTCCTCAAATCAAACCGGGCGAGGAAATAGCAGACAGACCACGTCAGCATGTATGCCATCTATCTCAAGCATCCAGAATAGGGAGTTTTGCAGAGGTTGTAGAGGGCTTTTCAGAGGAAAATGCTTGTATCGAAGCTTGCAGATGTCTGCGTTGTGACCTGGAAGATTAAGGTCTCTTTCATAATGGAGAAGATCTCTCATGAGTAATGAAAACATTATACTTACGATTGATAACAATGAAGTAACGGTTCAACAGGGTACAACGATATTTCAAGCAGCCCGGAGCATAGGAATTGAAATACCTCATCTGTGCTATGATCCAGAATTAGATTTGCCACCAAGCGCTTCATGCCGGATGTGTGTTGTCGAAGTCGAAGGAGTTCAAGCTCCCGTTGCATCATGCACTTATCCGGCTGTTCAAAACATGGTTGTTCATACCGATACCCAGCAATTGCGGGAGATACGATTTACGATTATGGAACTGCTGCTCTCTGAACATCCCTATGAGTGCCATAATTGTGCAACTTCAGGTGCTTGCACTTTGGAGAAATATGCTTACGAAATGGGCCTGCGGGAACCCGTTCAGCCGTCATGTATTTCCGATCTAGTAGAACCGAATGCTGATGCTCCAACCCTTGCTAATGATGATGCTAAGTGCATCCTGTGTGGACGATGTGTAGCGGTTTGTCATAATGTCCAGGGAGCAGGAGCAATAGATTTTTATGGACGCGGTTTGGATACGGATATCAGTCTACCGCCAGGGATTGTAAGGGAAGATTCGGATTGTGAATGGTGCGGCAATTGTGTTGCAGTCTGCCCGACAGGTGCCATTACTGCAGGTCGGATGTCGTGTTTTTCAGGAACGACCAAAGTTCGAACTACATGCACTTATTGTGGTGTTGGTTGTCAGTTTGATCTGAATGTAAGGAATGGACGTATCGTCGGAGTAACCTCAAACCCCAATAATCCAGTCAACGGCAGATGGCTCTGCATAAAAGGGCGCTTTGGTTATGAGTTTATTAACCACAAAGATCGCCTTACCCAGCCATTAATCAGGCGTGATGGGGAACTGGTACCGGTCTCCTGGGAGGAAGCACTTGGTTACATCTCTGGAAAATTACTGGAGATCAAGGAGAAGAATGGACCTGATTCAATCGCGATAATGAGCTCAAGTCGTTGCACAAACGAAGAGAACTACCTGATGCAGAAACTCGCTCGCGCTGTTATCGGTACAAATAACGTTGATCAATGTGCCCGTACTTGCCATGCACCCACAGTTGCCGGGCTTGCCGCAGCATTTGGCAGTGGTGCAATGACTAATTCAATAGCTGAGATACCCAACTCCACAGTCATCTTCATGATTGGAGCGAATCCTACTGAGGCGCATCCAATTATTGGCTTGAAGATCAAGGAAGCAGTGAAGAACGGTGCAAAGCTTATAGTTGTAGATCCGCGAAAGATATGGCTGACTAAAATTGCGTGGATGCATATGCCTATCCGTCCCGGCACTGACCTGGCCTTAATTAATGCGATGGCAAATGTGATTATTCATGAAGACCTGGCGGATGAAGAGTTCATCAATGCGAGAACCGAAGGATTTGAAGAGTTCTGCAAGGTTGCAGAGGAATGGTCGCCGGAGCGCGCTGCTGAGGTTTGCGAAGTTTCGGCGGAGGATATCCGCCGTGCTGCAAGAGAATATGCCACTGCCGAAAGAGGTTCCATAATATACACTCTGGGTATAACTGAGCATACATGTGGGACCCGTAATGTTCTTGGTCTCGCGGATTTGGCTATGTTGACAGGTCAAATCGGAAGAGAAAGTACCGGAGTCAATCCGCTTAGAGGCCAAAATAACGTTCAGGGTTCTTGTGATATGGGGGCACTTCCTGATACATATCCAGGATATCAGAAAGTAGCCATAGAGCAGAATAGATTGAAGTTTGAGCAGGGTTGGGGTGTGAAACTCCCTCAAACAAAAGGAATGATGATACCTGATATGCTGGATGCGGCTCTGGAAGGCAAGCTGAAAGCATTATATATTCTTGGTGAGGACCCTATAATGTCCGAACCGCATACCGAGCATGTAAGGCAGTGTCTCGATAAACTAGATCTTTTGATTGTGCAGGAGATATTCCTCAATGAAACGGCTAAAATGGCTGATGTAGTTTTGCCTGCATCGTGTTTTGCAGAAAAGGATGGCACATTCACTAATACTGAACGCCGGGTTCAACGTGTTCGTAAGGCAGTAGATGCTCCGGGTGAAGCGCGCGAAGACTGGCGTATTATACTCGAAATAGCTAATCGCCTTGGATATCATATGGATTACGAATCTCCGAGAGAAATATGGGATGAGATAGCAACTCTATCACCGCCGTTTACCGGGATCAACTATGAAAGGATTGATGACATCGGGATACAATTCCCATGTCCGAGTCTTGACCATCCAGGTACGAAGTTCCTGCACAAAGATCGATTCACGCAGGGATTGGGTAAATTCCACGCTGTACCGCACACAGATCCCAGAGAGATCACTGATGCGGAATATCCCTGGATACTGACGACCGGCCGTACACTTTACCAATACAATGTCGGCACCATGACACGAAGGATTGCTTCAGTTGCGATAAAATCTCCGGACTGTTTCGTGGAGATACATCCAAAGGATCTGGTGAAACTGGGGGCTGTTGATGGTGATATGCTCAGAATCAGCACTCGCAGAGGCAGTATAGTTGCTCGTGCTGCTGGAACAAAAAAGGTTAAGCCTGGTCGTATTTGGATGCCTTTCCATTTCACCGAAGCCTCAGTAAATGAGATTACGATAAACGCATGTGATGAGATTACTAAGACTCCTGAATACAAGGTGGCTGCAGCCACTGTGGAGCTGGCGGAAAAATGAAGATCATCTGTGTCGGTGGGACATCGTCGAACTGTGGTAAAACTGCGGTAGTATGTATGTTGCTCAAGGCGCTCCCGGGATGGGCTGCAGTTAAGGTGACTCCCAGTCGTCATGAGGAGGTTTGTCCTCGTGGTCATGATTGCAGTGCCTGCAGACCACCAGAATCTCGGTACGAAATAATCACTGATACTGATATTCTAGCTCTTGAAGGCAAGGACACTGCACGATATATTAGCTGCGGAACTGACAAAGTCATGTGGGTCCGTGCACTTCCTGAATATCTTCATGAAGCGCTGGATGCGGCGATGGGACAGATTTCGGGCAGTGCCGGTGTAATAGTTGAAAGTACGACTGCGCTCCAGTTTATCGATGGTCTACACATTATGGTGACACGCACAAACACGTCTTCCATAAAGGAATCGGCCTGTCGGTCAGCGCAGAATGTCGACATTGTAGCAATGAATATGCAATCGAATGAGCTTGAGATGCCCACGCACCCCCAATTGTTTACTGAAGCAGCATTCCTTCCTGTATGTGCTATATTAACACCGGAACATCCCACGAACTGTCGATTTGTGGAGGAATGCCTACGCCGCATTGGCGTTCTCGATGGGAGCAAAAACAATGCAGCCTGACAATCCTACTGTGTTAAATCACGAAATATCTTATCTTAGGCTGTCAATTACAAACAATTGTGACCTCGGTTGTATTTACTGTGCCCCTTATCGTCAGTCTCTTGATTGCTCCACGCCTCCCTTGTCCATCGATGAAATTACCAAACTGGTAGGATCTTTGGCACGTAGTGGTATAAATAAGGTCCGGTTGACCGGCGGTGAGCCATTGGTTCGTGAAGATGTAATTGCAATCGCTAAGTCTATATCGGGTATCTCTGGAATACGGACTTTGGCATTGACTACCAATGGAACACAGCTTGCAGAACTTGCCAAAGACCTCAAACATGCTGGAGTCAGCAGGATAAATATCAGTCTGGACAGTCTCGATCGCGAAACATATCACAGGATTACAGGGCAGGACAAACTGCAAAGTGTCCTAAATGGTCTTGATATAGCATTGAATACAGGATTTGAAAAAGTAAAGATTAATGCAGTTGTAATGAAAGGTATCAATCATAGAGAGGTTTCTGCGCTGGCGAATTTAGCCAGAGAATTACCGGTTGAAGTAAGGTTCATAGAACTGATGCCTCTGTGGCATACGGCTGAACAATGGCATAAGCTGTATGTTCCAACATCAGACATGAAACAGATGATAGGTGACCTTATACCTGAACCTTTTGATGGAGCATCATCTGCAAGATTGTATACTTTCCCTGATGGTAAAGGTCAGATAGGTTTCATTTGCCCGATGTCGGAGAACTTTTGCCTTAGTTGCAATCGTATAAGAGTGACCTCCTCAGGAAGATTAAAGCCTTGTCTGAGACTTCCAGTAGAGTATGATATCCGCTATTTATTGGATGCATCTGACATTGATGACAAACTGGGTGAACTTATACATAGGATAAACCATCAAAAGCTGACAGGTGAATCTGTGGAAATGCCATCAATACAAGCCGAGACTATGTGCTCGATTGGGGGATAGCGGTGGAAAAAGAACTGCTCAGTCCGGATAAAGCTCTCGAAATAATCATGACCTCTATCTCGCCACTTGGCACGGAATGCATCACACTTGCAAAGGCATATGGACGAACTCTTTCAGAAGATGTTTTCTCGGATATCGATCTACCGCCATTCGACAATTCTGCGATGGATGGCTATGCCATCATAGCTGAAAACACCCTGGGCGCAAGCCCGAACTCTCCAAAGGTTTTCGAGGTAATTGCCGAACAACCTGCAGGCACGGTTGTCAACCAGTCCATAAGCTCGCAAACTGCCATCAGGATCATGACAGGAGCACCAATTCCAAAAGGTGCTGACGCAGTTGTAATAGTTGAGCATACAGTGCGAGAAAATAACCGGATGTCTGTTTTTGTTGAGACGCAAAAAGGAGCGAATATCCGGTTCCGTGGCGAGGATATTAAACACTTTCAGCGAGTTCTGTTAGCAGGCACACGTATTGGACCCGCAGAGATGGGCCTGCTGGCAGCTATTGGTAAGCAGGACATATCGGTCTATAGAATACCCAGGGTTGCAGTCATTACATCAGGTGATGAGCTTGTGGATATTAAAGATTATCCCGAACCTGGCAAAATACGTGACAGCAATCAGTATTCAACTCTTGGACAGGTGTTGGAGGCTGGTGGACAAATATCCATGCTGGTTCGTTCTCCGGATGAAAAAGAGGAATTGGCCGGAATCTTATCCCAGGCTGCAGACATCTCTGATGTGCTGATTACAATTGGTGGAGTCTCTGTTGGAGACCATGATTTTGTGAAAGAGACTCTCGAAAGACTTGGTGAGATAAAATTCTGGAAAGTTGCTATAAAACCTGGAAAGCCATTGGCATATGGTTCTATCAATGGCAAACCGCTTTTTGGTCTCCCCGGAAATCCAGCATCCTCTATGGTAACATTTGATATATTCGTAAGGCCAGCACTCATGCTGCTTTCTGGTTGCACACATACTGGGCAACTTACAGTTTCAGGTAAGGTTTCACAGGATATTAAACATAAAAAGGGCAGACGAGAGTTTGTTCGTGCAAATACAGTGTGGGAAGCCGATGGCTTTTTTGCAACACCAACTGGTGACCAGGGTTCAGGTATGCTCAGTTCGATGCTGGGAGCAAACTCATATATAGTTGTTGATGAGTCGAATAAGGATGTTGCTGCAGGTCAAATGGTGAACATTATCTTACTCGACCGTAATTCTGCTTCCACTTCTGTATTTCTGGGTAATGGTGAGAGATGAAACTGACACATACAAACGAAAAAGGGAATGCAAGTATGGTGGATGTTTCGGATAAATCCGTTACGGTTCGGTATGCAAAAGCAGTAGGCACAATTCACATTAAGCAATCTACACTTGATGCAATATCTGAGAACAACCTGCCCAAAGGTGATGCTTTACCAACTGCAAGAATAGCGGGCATTATGGCGGCCAAGCGATGCGACGAGTTGATCCCACTTTGTCACACTCTACCCTTATCCAATGTAATGGTAGAATTTGAAACTCATACTAATCCGGCAAGAGTGGATATCACTGCGGAAGTTACTTGTCAGGCCCGAACAGGAGCGGAAATGGAAGCGCTCATGGCTGTTTCAATCGCTGCGTTGACAATATACGATATGATCAAAGCAGTTGATCGAGAAGCCCGGATAAGTGATATACACCTGCTGGAAAAATCCGGGGGAAAGAGTGGACACTTTGTTGCGGAGGCTAATACATGCATGGAAGAGTAGTCGCAGTCAATACCTCTCCGGTGAAAAATGTAAAAAAAACCTCGGTGAGTGAGATAGTTGTAACCCCCGGTTTTGGAGTTGTCGGCGATGCTCACGCCGGCAGCGCCCGTCAGGTCAGCCTGCTCGAATGGGAGCGTGTAAATGAAGTTGCATCTGACATGGAACTTAAACCCGGTGACTTCGGTGAGAACATTACAACAGAGCTTTCAGATTTGTCATTGTTGAGTATTGGAGACCGTATTCAGATTGGTGAAAGTGTTATTTTACAGATAAGTGAAATAGGCAAAATTTGCCATTCCCCATGCAGCATCGGACAGCGCCTTGGAAATTGTATAATGCCGCAGCACGGAATGTTCGCGAAAGTACTGAAGGGCGGAATAATCACACCGGATGATACTATAAAACATACTAAATGTAGGGTCGGAGCAGTTCTTGTTTCCAGTGACCGCTGTGCTAATGGTTCACGTGAAGACGAGAGTGGTTTACTGCTGGTTAGCTTGCTGGATGAACTCGATATTTCAATAGGGGAGTACAAAATCCTGCCGGATGAGGAATCAGAGCTAAGTGATCAACTGAAGTACTGGTCTGATCAATGTGCGCTTGATATTATTTTGACTACCGGTGGAACAGGATTCTCACTCAGAGACTGCATGCCCGAAGCCACAATCGCCGTAATTGATTCTCTTGCACCAGGAATAGCCGAAGCAATCAGACACGAGGGCTTTAGCCACACACCATTTGCTTGTATATCCAGAGCTGTGAGTGGACTGAGGGGAAGGACTCTTATTATCAATCTCCCTGGCAGCAGTCGGGCTGTTGAGGAAAGTCTTGGCCTTCTGCGCACCATTATTCCTCATATCCTGAAATCTATGCATGGCTATATAACTGATTGTGGAATGGATAAACGGCCTGTTATGCATTGAAGCTGCCAATCATCTGACAGTGTTTCGGTCCAGCCATTTATGGCTGATTATGCATATTAACCGCTAATGCTCAACGCATGGAGGCATCCATGCTGGATAAAGTTATACTTACTCTTGAGCAGAGCGCAAAGTGTTGTTTGTCAACTCTACTTTTTCCATTTGCCGCTAACTCCGTAAGAATGGGCATCTATGTAGGAAAATAAACAACGTAAAATTTGTAAGGTGTGGGATGTTGAAGTCTGAAAAACATCGTAGTAATTCAGTGCAAGCATGAGAATATATGATAAGACCAATATACGTTGAATTGAACTCATGAGGATGTATAGGGACCCCATATTTGATGGTGTCGCAACAGCTAACTCGTATCTATATCCATTGCGACACAATCGCTTATCAGTTCCATATATGGTTTAAAAACTTTCTTCAGAATAGTCCGAAAATCTCACCATCGCTGTTCATTCCGATGTTTGCTGCAGCTGGAACTTTCGGGAGGCCTGGCATCGTCATGATGTTGCCGGCATAGACTACGACAAAACCTGATCCGGCGCAGAGCTTAGCTTCTCGCACAGTAATAGTGAAACCTTTGGGTCTACCTATGAGCTTTGCGTCATCGGACAGGGAGTTCTGAGTTTTTGCGATACACACGGGTAGGTTACCATAACCCAGGTTCTCAATCTCTTTTATCTGTTTTAAGGCCGCTGCTGAGAAGTCAGCACCATCTGCCCCATAAAACTTACTTGCGACAATTCGCACTTTCTCTGCAATAGGCAAGCTCGCTTCATATGCAGTATGGAATGTCGATGGAGATTTGCAAGCTTCAACTACAAGTTCTGCTAATTCAAGTCCACCTTCTCCACCCTTACAGAAAACATCTGAAAGAGCAAAGGTCACACCCATTGTCTTGCAGGCGTCGGCAAGTACCGATAGTTCTTCTTGTGAATCGGTCTCAAAGCGATTTATGGCTACGATTGGTTCCATCCCTACTTCACGAACATTTTCACAGTGCTTCTCAAGGTTCTCAATTCCTTTGGTTACTGCAGCCGGATCAGATATTGTCAGGTTGGCTTTTGCGACTCCGCCGTGCATCTTTAGAGCTCGAATGGTAGCTACTACAACTACAGCCTCAGGTTTGAGCTCTGCCACACGGCATTTGATATTGAAAAACTTTTCAGCGCCTAAATCGCTGCCGAATCCAGCCTCAGTAACGATATAATCTGCAAGCTTTAGAGCTGTGCGTGTCGCCACAACAGAATTACAACCGTGGGCAATGTTGCCGAATGGTCCAGCATGCACGAAAACCGGGGTTCCTTCCAGGGTTTGAACCAGATTTGGAACCAGAGCATCTTTAAGAATCACTAACATCGCGCCGTCGGCTTGCAGGTCACTGGATGTTATAGGTTCTCCTGTTCGATCAAATCCCACAACAATACGCGCAAGTCTCGCTCTCAGGTCGTCCATATCTGTTGAAAGTGCAAGAAGTGCCATTATCTCTGAAGCCGTGGTAATATCAAATCCACTCTCCCGAGGTATCCCGTTTGCCTTTCCTCCGAGTCCTACAACTATGTTTCGCAGTGCTCGTTCATTCATATCCATTACCCTTTTCCAGGTTATAGAATGAGGATCTATATTCAAAGTGTTTCCCTGATGCAGATGGTTATCAAGCATCGCTGCCAGTAGATTGTGGGCAGTCGTGATGGCGTGGAAATCACCTGTGAAATGCAGGTTAATATCTGTCATCGGTATCACCTGGGCATATCCTCCACCTGCTGCGCCTCCCTTGACTCCAAAGCAAGGACCCAGTGAAGGCTCTCTGATCGCGACACATGTCGACTTGCCCATTCGTCGAAGAGCGTCAGCTAAACCGATAGTTGTGGTAGTTTTACCTTCGCCAGCAGGTGTTGGTGTTATTGCCGTTACCAGAATCAAATGACCATCGGGTCGATCAGCTCTAGACTTTGCGACATTCAACGATACTTTTGCTTTATCGTGACCATATGGAATCAAGTCTTCTTTAGATATACCAAGTTCATCTGCAATTTCGCCAATTAACTTGGGTTTAGCCTGTTGTGCAATCTGGACATCTGTTAGCATTGAAATTGATCTCCTTAACTATTTCGCATTTATTTATGAAATAGCATATTGGTGACAAAATTGTCAATAGCGAAAAGAATACTCAATGGTTTGGTTTTCCGTGACTAATATCCTAACCTGGTTCCAATACAACTTTTTAGCACTCATATTTATCTGCCTGCAAATCGAATGGTACCACAGACGATAGCATGAATGTGAATAATTATCTGAGCAATTTGTCTATACGCTGTGAAGCACTCGTTGCGGTGCTCTTTTATTCGGGCAATGAAAAACGAGCTTTGTGCAACTGCTATGAATGTACACAAACAAGTCTGTATACCTATAACTTAGAGTCAGGATTGTATGTTTCGTATGGAGTAGGGGAGATGCATTAATGAAATGCGAAATGAAATGCAGCAATGTCAAGGGGCCAGATTAATTTTATGCTCTTTACCTGCGAGCAAGAAAGATAATCCAACCCATGCCTTCCACCCTGGGTCAGTTTATATCTTCTCACCAACCAAGCCGCCAAAACTATAAGCGCAAGCAAAGGAGAAGGCTCCCGCTCTCAAGCGTACTACAACTGGTTCCGGAATCTTGAAGTGGATTTCTACATCAGGTCTTTTTGAGTTAGTTTTGTGTTAACTCTGTCCTCTGGGAGTCATTTCTTCTTTTACATTAGCGTGCATTATTCATGATCAACTCAGCTTCTGTCCATACTGTCATAACCGTTCAGGATGACAAATCCTCGATATACTACAATGTCTGAACTGTTACATACTGTCAGGCAAAAGCTGAGTCAGCCATGAATAATGCACCCTAGCATATTTTACAGGTTATAAGCGATGAAGAAATCCTCCAGTTCGTAACTGATAACGAAATCTTCGTCACACTTTTTAAGTTCAGATTCAAACGACTAATTTGTATCTGTTGGAAACTCCGAATGGAGATTCATTCAAATTATACACTCGTATGTCGATCGTATAATTCAAGGCAAACAGGCAGAATGTAGGGTTTTCAGAATATTTCTACTCCTCAAACACCATTTTTTGCACCTGAATTCCAGACAGTTCAGTCAACTTGCTCTCCATCTCTGTGATGGGAGCTTCGTCTCCGAACATTTCGAGAATCAGCAGACCACCTGATGAACAGGAGTTTTCCGATACATTGTGTAGTCCTAAACGAGTCTTAATGATGCAGCCATACTGGCTGAGAATACTCTGAACCTGTGGAACGCACTCCATCCGGCTGTTGATACTAACTCCAAGGATAATACGTTTCATTTTTATTTGTCCTCCAAATACCTTACTAACTGGGATTGTCCATATGGATACAGGTAACCTCGTTTGGTACTGGTCTTGTATCTCACATTCCCCAGTATATCATATCATCAGCTTCAACAATATTGCACAGTGATTGTATGATCTCTTTGCGTGTAGTCAAAGGTGTCAGTATTATTATGTTGAATATGGATTGGAGTGATTGATCTCGATCTATCATTTTAAACATGCACTTAAGTAACTGAATGAAGCTTCGATGGTTCACCCCCATCAAACGACCTTAGTCGACGCAGCATGAAAAATCCAAGTGCGAGAGGCAGCCAAAAGGTCAATCCTCGAAACGAGAGCGCTACCAGTGCAGCTGCTCCTGCCGGGATTCCAAGGGATGTGTATACCAGCGTCATTACACCTTCGACGACACCGATGCCCTCCGGAGTAATGGAAACTATCCAGAAGACGATGCCGACTGCAAATCCGGCCACCAATGCACCAAAACTGATCGGTTGACGGAATGCAATGAACAATGCATACAGGCTGGCAAGGTCGACTGCGTAAGACGCCAATGCAATACCGAAAGCTCCGACACACCTCCAAAGGTTCCTACCAATAGCATCTGCGGCGGTTGAGAACTCCCTTGACCGTTTTACGGACCAGTCCACCGTCAGCGGGGAATGGCGGTGGAAACGAGTCGCCAGATGGTCAATAACCCTTTGAAATCGTGTAAGGAGAGTGCCCAGAAGCTCGGGATTCCATAGGCCCAACAGAAAAAGAATGGTCAGTCCTGTGGAGAGAACCATCAAGATAATCGAACCCAGGATCTGATACGTTTTAAGTTCGTGTTCGAAAAACAGATATGCCAGACCAGTAATGAGCACAAGCGTAAATGCCGCATAGTCGGTTACCAATGCCAGCAAGGTTGCTGCTGTTGCAGGCCCGGGTGGCAGACCCTGCCGTTTTGCATCATCTATGAACAACGCTGGTCCGGCGACTCCTATGCCTCCAGCGGGAACGACAACATTTACGAACAGCGCTCCAAGCACCACAGGTAACAAACGACCAAACCGCCTTGGTAATTCAACTGCTGAAAATGCTGCCTGGTAATGCCACGTAACGATCAGGTAGTAACCACATTGTAGTAGGGCTGCTATTGCAATCCATTGCCACTGACCTCGCGCCAGTGTCTTAGCCAGTTTTTCGACTTCCGTAAATCGACTGACCAGAAGCCATATGAATGCGATTATAAGCAGCCAGAAAATCAAGCGTCGCTTCATAGTAGATGCATCCCGTCCGTTCTACATACCTCAGGTTTAGTTCCAATTATTATAAATAACTGGGCTGCATAGATTATGCACTGCATCAGTTTGAAGACTTGTCATTCTGTTTACCAGTAAGTGTGGACAGAAACTTTTGTCGACACTGGTCGCTGCAAAAGTAGAAAGTCTTTCCATCATGTTCTGTGTTAATAGCGGTTCCTTCATCAACAGTTATACCGCATATGGGATCTTTGGTTACGAAATTTGACTCATCAACCCAGTATCCCGGTTGATTGTAATGTTTATGCAGGTCGGCCTCATAATACCTGGTTAATTGAGACTCATCTGTGTATTCGGGCGACTGCTTGATCGTGTCGCGGAGAAGATTAACGATAACTGTAGTTTCATTCGAACTAACACGCTCGATCCATTTAGGTGAAATTAGAACCTTCTTCCCTGGCCACCAATTCCGTGTATCAACGACCAAATAACGAATTGCCCACGTTTCGTCATCGATAATGAAATCGTCCACATGGCCAATCTCGCCATCTATGGCGTGTATGTACTGACCGAGAATATACTGAGTGCTGCGTAAATGGGGATCCCACGATTTTTTATCTGTCTGGGGTTCCCTTGACTTTTCACTATCACACACCAGATAAGGAACAAGCCCCCACATATATGGACCGCCCCAATACATCGGCCATCCATAATACTGGTAGTAGTCTACCTCGAATTGTTGCGAAACGGGTTTGTCGCTGTCCAGGGAAGGACTGTTCTCAATCTGCTCTCTGGTTAAATTGACGGTGATATGTTGCTCCTCTTTATTCACTGTTTTCAGCGCATATGGGGATATCAGAACCTGTTTGTCTGTAAGCCAGTTGCCTGTCTCGACGATCAGATATCGAATGGTCCAGAAGTGATCATCGAAGTAGAATTCCTTGACTTTTCCTATTTCTCCATCAAGGCTCTTTAGTGTGTAATTCTCTAGTGTTTTTGCTTTGTCCAGCATAATAATCCCTTCGTTTCTTAAACCACCATGAAATCAATGAACCCAGTAGGGTTGAATGAGTGGATATCTATTGAAGTGCTAGATCCGCTACTTCGTCTCATCTGTTTGAATAGCTCTAACTTGCCTTCTTTTGCCAGCTCTCGCTATTCATGATGAGATTGTAAATACTCTGCATTTACAATCTCCGCTTTTGCTCTACTGTCGGGCATAGGCGGAGATTGGTGAATCAAGCGGGTTAGCAAAACACTTCGCTAAAACATGGAATCTAACCAACGAAATGAGGTGTTAAACCACGTGCTCAGTCACACCCTGATGGTTAGTCTGTTGCAGGAGATTCTTGGCTCGCGTAATCTCTTCCTGCGTTCCGTGAACAATGAGGACGAATTTACCTGCACCAATTACTGTTTCATACGCCAGTGCACTATCCTTGGGAATGCCCAGGCTGACGAGGGATGCGCCCAGGGCACTCAGTCCGCCAACTACAACAGCTCCCTCAAGAGCGCCGACAATAGCAGCGACAAGAGGTCCAGCCATCAAAACAGGACCGATACCAGGAATGAGGAAAAATGCGCTCCCGAAAAGCAGCCCCCATAGCCCGCCCCAGAACGCTCCTAATTGACCCCAGGATTTCATACGATCACCTGTGGTGTAATAACCGGTTACATGCTCTTCCGTGTGGTAGTCTTTGCCTACAATGGAAAGTTTTTTCATATCGAAGCCGGACTTTTCCAGTTCCTTGATTGCGATCTCGGCTTCTTGATGAGCCAGATAGACTGCTACAGCTGTGTTCTCAGCGATGATCGGGAATGTGTCGGGATGTTCCAATTCTTGCAATGACATTTATGACTCCTTGATAGCTGGAGGTTCTGTATCCGAAAATCACCTTACATTACTCGACGCAGAAGATATTCAATAATCTCTGGCATCATTATAGATAAGTATTACTTCGGTGTATGCTTCCAGACTTGCATATTTATATACCCTATCATTCAAAGAATGACGCGCTTTCAACTGCAAATCAGAATATACTATCAGTCAATTTAAATGAGTGATAACAAATAGTGAATAAGTGAGATATTTATTTGGCTGGAATATCTTTTTCATCGATTCAGATAGAGTATGATTTGGATACACAACAACTAATCCAGCTGAGATAATTGAAGACAAATACTATGAAATCTATTAAGAACAGTGAGTAGAATTACTATTTAATAACAATCTATATTAGTGCAAGCAGAACCACTGGTCTAGTCAGATATGCTTAATAGTCGCGACTTATCATGGCGCTCCAGCTAATATTAAAACCATATGTATAAAAACCAGGCTTTCTTTCCGAATTCCTGATCAAGTCTGGAATGAAGTATATAGTAGTTTGTTTTTGCTGGGAGCTTATGTTCGTATAGCGGAAGGACACAATACGGGCTGCTCTTCCAGTGGTAGACTGGTTATTATCTCGCTTCTCAATAACCCCATTGCTTGATTTAAGGATGTTATCACATTGAAACTAGTTGTTCACTATCTCAGTAAGATCCGCTTCATTACAAGGCTCACACAGATGATGTCAATAATACTGTTGGTTGTTTTCGCGTTGTGCATATCTGCAACGGCTGGTTCCGATCCAATACTGCAGTGTCTGAACCGTTTCCTCGCAGAAACCAGAATACCAGGCGTCAGTATGGCAATAATGAGCAATAATAGCCGTAGTCCGAAGGTCTATAGTGCTGGTCTTGCGGATGTAGCTCTTAATGTGCGTTTAAAGAATGAAATGGTACTTCCGGTGGGATCGATTACCAAGCTATTCACCTCGATATCGATTTACATTCTGGCAGATGAAGGTAAATTGTCATTGGATGACAGGATATCAAAATGGTTTCCGGACTATCCACATTCCAGTGAGATCAGTGTTACTCAGTTGATTAATCATACGTCAGGCCTTAAAGACTTTGTCATGATCCAGGCTTTTGACGATAATATGGCAAAGGCCTACACAGAGGATGAGTTACTGCAAATGACAGCTGCATTCCCGTTGGATTTTCCTCCCGGAACAGCTTACAGATACAGCAACACAGGATTTGTGATGCTTGGTCTGATCGTTGAAAAGATATCCAAAATGAGTATCAACCAGTTCATTCAGGAACGTATTGTCAAACCCCTGGGTATGACCGATACGCGTACGGGGAGTGATTCTGAAGTCATAAAGAACCGGGTAACCGGTTACAGGGTTGATCCAGGAAAATTGAGCAATGCAGTATTTGCAAGCGTAGAAGCTCCACATGCTTCGGGAAACATAATCTCATCACCGGGGAGTTTCGTATTACTAAGTAAAGTATTCCGGAATGGCAGTCTTCTGAAATCATCTACGTATCAGATGATTAAACAGCCGCCGACTGTGGCAGAGGCTCTTGCAAAATCACAGGCAATGGAACTTGGCAAAACAGAGATAAAGCGCGAGAGCAAATGGGGAATCGAATGGGTTAAAATCGGAGATGGACCGTGGTTGATTACCAAGGACGGAGTTTTCCCGGGATACTCTTCAATGTTCATATATTCCCAACAAACGGGTATATGTATTGCCCTAAGTTGCAATAACGAAAACGCAGTCTTTGACTTGTTGACGATGGGGAATGAGTTGATTAATGCGCCTTTGACTAAGTGATTTGCCGGGCGTCCGCTGATGGTCGCCCATACTACTATTATTTGCTATGCAGCTACTGGAATAGACTCCGTGTTCGGAATGCAGTTTAGCAGTATACTGGCGACTTCGTGGAGGTTGTCATATAGATAGAAATGTCCACCTGGGAACAGGTGTATTTCAGTTTCGGCTGAAGTTACCTCGGCCCAGAGTTCAAGGCGGGATGTTAAGATCTCATCATCTCTACCTGCTATTACTGTGATTGGCAGTTGGAGTTTATGTTCCAGGGATGGGTCATATGTTTCAATGGCTTTGAAGTCTGCATACAGGATGGACTCAAACAGACTGAAGAGCTCCGGATGCTCTATTAGTTCTGTTGGCACACCCCCAAGCGATGTTATCAACTTGATGAAATCCTGCCGTGGTAACTCAGTGTATCGCTCGGTTTCCCTGACTACCGGGCTTTGACGTCCGGATGCGACTAACCTATCCGGCATATTCAAACCAATGGAAGCTATCTGAGAGCATATTTCATAACCAAGCATCGCACCCATACTGTGACCAAACAATATGTAATTATCTTGCATATGGGATCTGTGTTGTTCAATAACGTCTTTGGCTATGTCAGGTATTGAGGTCAACAGCGGTTCACCGATACGCGATCCGTGTCCGGGAAGATCCACTGCAACCAGATTTGCAGCAAGAGGCAGCACCTTGCGAAGCGCGTGATAATTGAATGCTGCCCCTCCTGCGTGCGGCAGTGCAATAATTGTTGTTGAATCAGGCATTGGTTATCTCCATAAGGTATATGATGGGTTTTATAAAATCTGATACGTTCGTGCTGAGCGTAGTCGGAGCACAAACGGATTACATCACAAGACTACCAATCAGCGTTTCAGGAATAAGCCAGGCAGCATGCATAGCCAGGCGCAATATCCACGTCGTGGTAGTTCCAGCGTTCACTGCCAAGTGTTGCAATATTTGCATTGATTCGAATGGTATCCAACTCAACGCTAAAACCAGATCCATCGGCTTTTATCACGCTCTCTATGCGTGTCCATAATCGGAAAAACTCATCTTCAATCCTGGATGAATCCAGGATAGTCTTGAGTGCAGATTCAGGTATGACGCTATAAAAATCATTTATGTCTACCGGCATTACCTTCTCAACATCTATACCCAGACGTCCTGGACCAATTGCACAGACGACTATATCCCCGGAATGCGAGATATTGAAATCATAACCTGGTCTTGAGCGATCTTTCCTTATACCAGGACGACCAGCCCAATCACGTCTGAACATATCCCAATTCCATGTGACATTGTTATTGTTAATTGCTTCTTCCAGCAAACGCAATCCCAGAAGCGAGCGCTTTCTATCAAGTATTCGACATAAACGAGATATACGAGCTTGTTCCAGCAGGGGGAGCCGTGTCAGAAACTCGTCTGATAACAGGTCTGCCGGTATGGAGTCAATGCTGGCGATGTATACCGTGTTGCCCATAACTTGCCTTGTACTGAGCCACATTTGTCACTCTTCCTCTTTATGTGCAATCTCAGACATAACTACCTGTGGATGTCCCCCTACAATCTCATTGACGTAGAGATTTCGTCCGACCGCATCACCATCTGCAGTAAAACTCATTTTACCTTGCAAGCTATCCCAGGTCTTATTTCGCAGCACGATCCCCAGTTTTTTTGGATAAAACGAACCGGACTCTTTGACCGCAGACAGATAAAGATTCATAGTCTCATATCCACTGAGAAAGCCATAGTGAGCAAACTCATCAATAGATATGCGATGTCTATCCGCACGCTCTACAACTCGCATATATAACTGTCCAATCGGAGAATTACAAGCCAGGGTTGACCGTGTGCTGACGAAACATATTCCTTCAGCTGCCCTGCCGGCTGTTTTCCAGATTTCGGGAAAATCTAACGAATCTGATCCCATAATTGGTACCTTCACACCTGCCTTACGCAGGTATATCAGCATAGAAGGGCTTGCGCTCAGATCATCTATCATAAACAGGGCATCAATGTCTCCGTCCCGCCTTAACAATGGCCCAATAATATCCAGCACGTCAGGATAGGTTGGCTGCATATTTGGAGCATATGCATGCATAAACGTTACAGGAACTTTTTGCTTCGTGAGTTCCTCCACTATCAACGGAACAACAGAGTTGCCGTGAGGCAGCATGGAGTAGATGATTCCAATTCTTTTATAGCCCCGTGATTTCACGAACCGACCAAGTATATGTGCAGTGTCCACATCATCCGGAGTCAGTCGTATCAGATTTTCAAATCCATGTTTTGTGAGAGAAGGCCAAGTCGCCATCGGAGTGATCACTAAAACATTTCGATTGGCTGAGGCTATGGCTGCTCTCTGAGTGTCAACAGATGAAACACATCCTAACAATGCCGCAAGAGTTGGATCATTCAGCGCGGACTTGAGTGAGTCGTCCAGGTTATCTTGCTGAGGGTGCCCTTCATTGATCGTTTTCAGACGAATGCCTTTACATATGCCTTTCATCTGATTAGCTCTCAAGAAATTGTCCACAGCATACTGAGCACCTGCTGCAAATGTGTACTGTTTCTCGGTTGTTTCTGAAGATTCTGGCCACACAAGTCCGATTGTCATCACCGAATCACTGGAATGTGCGTAGTGATTATTGCGAGACTTATCAACTGTTGCATTGATATTTATCTTCAAGGAACCCAGGCAAACCAGGACAACTATCAGAAAAATTGCAATTGGATGCTTAAATATGTGCATAAATAATCACCAGAAAATCACGGAGTGTTTCTGGTTTTGCCTCCACCTGTTGCCACCAGCAATAAGAGACCCATAATAGGAGTCAATAGCAGTGTTACAAAGAAATATCCCCAGAATCCGAACCGCTGTCCGCGACCGCATATACCAATGAGAATAGCCAGAGCCAGATAAATGATGGTTATAGTTAGTTCAGGCACAATAGAACCTCGTTTCATAGTTCATATATATCTTTAGAGTTGATATCAGAGCAATCAGTTAATCTCCACCCAGGATGATCGGCATACCTTTGGAACCATTGCCTATTACAACGACTTTTGCATTCTTGGATTTAGCAAGCTCTTGAGTGGCTTCTATACCTTTCCATTTCAGCACGCTTGGGTTAATAGAACTGATGGTATCATTGTATTTTCGTATGCCTGTAGCTTCGATCTGCTTACGTTTGGCTTCAAGTGTCTCGCGTTGAATTTTATATACATATGCTTGTGCAGCCTGTTGATCAGCCAGCTTGGATTCAATTGCAATCCTGACACTTCTTGGTAGTTCCATGGATATCACCTCGACTCCATCAAGCACGATGTACTTACGAGCTATCTGCTCAAGACACTTGTTGAGCGCCTGCTGGAATGGCAGAGGTGAGGTAAACAACTCCTCCACAGAATACTGTCCGGCTGTAGCGCGTAGTAATGAGACAACCTCCGGTATAACTATCTTGTTTTTGTAATCAGGTCCGACATCAGCATGAAGAAAGCCGATGATTGATTTCTCAGGATAGTATCTGATGGAAATATTCATTGTGATTGGTAGTGCTTCCTTAGAAAGTACCATAATCTTCAATGGTTCCTGTTGGATTCTCACATTATATTTTGTCAGTACATCCCATGGGGCGATAATATGAAAACCCTCGCCATATACTTGGTCAGTCACTGTTCCACCCCGAAAACGAGAGTAAAGCACACCAAGTTCACCTGGATATACACTGATAAATATATGCGGTGCCAGAGCTACTATTATGAAAAGGACAAACAGTAATAAAAGCAGGTAAGGAATCCTATTATCCTTGAAGTGCCCGTTAATTCGGTCAGTCATACCGGTGAACCGTCCGCCGGTTTTTTGTTCATCTATCACCTGTGGAGGCGTTTCGATCAAAGTTTGCTCTGTCATTATGCTGCGACCTTCTCCGTTGTTTCATCCGAATTGTTGGATATTTCACTGCGTTCGATTTCCGGTTCTACCATCGTTCCATATTCCAAGCGGACAACTCGGTCAGCCAGATGCCAATATTTTTCATCGTGAGTGATGGCAAGGATTGTCTTACCTTGTGCTTTAAGCTGAGCGAGTAATACTTCATAGAAATAAGCACGGAAGTGTGGGTCCTGGTCCGCTGCCCATTCATCAAACAGGATGATATCGCGGTCCTCTAATAGTGCGGCTACAAGAGCCACGCGCTTGCGCTGACCAGTAGATAGCTTTATCGTTGTAAACTCTCCATCTGCAAAAGATGTTTTGTCCGATATTTTCAGTTGATTCAATAGTGTATCAACTCTTGCCGGGTCAACATCCTCATAGCCATACAGACGCTGGAAGAGATGAAAGTCGCTGAAGATAGCCGATATGTGGTTGCGGAATGAATCAACATTATTGCGTGTAATGGGTGAATCGTTGACAAGCAGTTGTCCAGCGGTCGGTTGATACAGACCGGTTAGCACTTTCAATAGCGTTGTCTTTCCACAGCCATTCCCACCCACAAGAAAAACCATTTCACCGCGGTTAATATTGAGTGAGAACGGTCCAATTTGGAAAGCATCATTCTGCGTACCCTCACCGTTTACAACGTTTGGGTATTTGAACTCGATGTTGTTCAGACTGATACTCTGTATCTGTGACACTGCTTCTTCGTTGACAGTATCAGAACTGACACTCTTCATTTTCAGGCCACCATCCAGGTAATTCTCAAGCTCCTCCAGGTGGTCAATCGCCACTGTAGCACGCATTATCAACGTTCCGGAAGAAACTATTCCCTGCAGTGGAATGATAATGAACAGGATGGAAGAAGCGGACATCATGATCTTGCTCGCATTTGTTTTCTGGTAGTGCGGCAAAACAAGGATTATGGCAGCCAGCAGTATGTAGAAAAAGAGATCTGCAAACAGCAGGTCTGTGCAGTAATGATCATTAGTCCTTACTCTTGCTTTGTATAGGGAAGCACTAATACTCTCAATATGCTCCTGCATTGACTCGCTCTTACGGCTATTCAGTCGGAGTTCTTTAAAACCACTCACAACATCTTCAAGAGTCATCAGCATGTTTGTCTCAGCATCTTTCTGGGCGACTATTTCCCGCGCCAGGTATCTGCTGTGAGCATAGTATAGAACTGTGACTATCAAAATTCCCACGAGTGTCACAATAAAGTTTAATGGGGAGATAACTGCGATATATAACAGACTGGCTACGAGCATAACAGACTGCTGAGCTGCTGCGATCAACATCATTGTGGCTGCAGAGATAGTAGTTGTATCCTGAGCAATATTCTGGTAACCACCGCCATGGGATATGCTCTCGACTATCGGCAGCTCAGAGCGTCGGATTTTTCCGGCAATGCGTGAGAGAGTGTCTGCAAGGACTTTCTCTGCGGCGTTTGAGCCTTCAAGGATGGCAAATCGCTTGGCAATATAGAAAGCCGCTGTTGAGATGGCAAACATGACTATGTAGATTATTGTGCTCTTGTTCTTCATTGCTGCAGTAGCACCCAAATTCAAGGTACCAAAAACCAGCGTATTAGCAATACCACCGGCTGCAGCAATCATTAGAACTCGTTTCCAGCCACCCTGTAGAGTAGATTGCAGAAATTGGAATAGTCTCAAGAAGATACCTCTGTAGTTTAACGCCGATTCAAGGAATCAAGTGGGAAAACTTAAGTGAATTGATAGATTACACTCCACATAACATAGGCTGTGTAGTGTGAACATATTAAAAATCGGCACTTAGTAGCGAAGACATAAGTAGTAATGACTATAGTTATATTATTTAGGTGCCGATAATTATGTGTGGACATACTAGAGATAAATACATAAAGTGTAATAGCTCGCATTATTCACAATTAACTCAGCTGTTGTCCCTGTTTATCGGATAAAAGCGAAGTTTCGTGAACACAGTTGGCTAGAACCAGAAGCAGGATTCCATTACTTTGGGATGTTGAAAGGATGAATCTAAAAATTATGAGTAATACAAACAACGAAACCGAGGAAATCATTATCGACGCAGTGGCAGAACCCGTTGTAGAAAGCAATGAGACTTCTGAACTATCCAGGACTATTCAGGTCGAAAGACTAATCAGCAAATTTGTGTTAGGAGGAGCAGGTGTAGGTCTGATACCTCTACCGATAGTCGATTTCGCAGCTTTAACCGCACTGCAGATAAAAATGCTGAAATCACTCACAGAGATCTATGATGTAGAGTTCAAAGATGATCGTGCCAAATATATTATAGGTTCATTGGTCGGCAGCGTAGTGCCAACAGGACTGGCCGGTGGGGTAGTGCGCTCATTTGCTATGGTCCCTGTTATCGGCCCACTGTTTGGTGCAACGGCTATGCCATTACTTACAGGGGCATCAACGTATGCTCTTGCACGTGTAATGGTTCAGCATCTGGAATCCGGGGGGACATTCCTGACCTTTGACCCAACAAAAGTCAAAGGATTCTTCAAGGATCAGTTCGAATCAGGCAAGCAGTTTGTGAAAAAACTAGGTAAGTCTAAAGAGGAAGTTCCAGCTGCAGCAGAATCCTGACATTATCGTGCTTCGACTAGCTCTGCACGAACGGGTAACAGTTCAGCATGACGCAATACTCAACACTTGCGAACCATTGCATGAATGGCATTAATCATGACTGTTTGTGCCTCGACTATTACGGCATAATCAGGATATCAAATGCCTCGATCAGCTTCAATCGAGGCATTTGATCTTAACTAGATCACCCTTTCAACTCAGGGCGTTTGCCTGGGCTGAAATTGTTGTGAACTTGAACAGGTCCGTCGCAGTGATAAGTCCCGGCCATTGGCGTTCGATAGCTGCATGCAGGCGGACAAGCAGGAGTGAGTTGCCTCCAATTTCAAAGAAACTGTCCTCTACTCCGATCTCGTCAGTAGTCTCCAGAATCTCCTGCCAAATACTGAGCAGCGATTCCTCAATATCATTTGAAACCAGACGGGTTTCTTTTGCGACTTTGAGCGCATTACCACTACCCTGGAGTTTTTTGTAGTCGACCTTACCATTTTGGTTCATCGGGATTTTGTCTACAGTTCGGAATGTTGATGGCACCATATATTCGGGCAGATGGACTTGAAGTTGAGTACGCAGTTGGGATACGTCAATCTCCTTGTCTACTACCAGATAAGCAAGTAAGTGTGCTGGTTCATTCTCTAATACCACCGCAGCGTTACGAATGCCTGTTAAAGAACGCAGAGCAGACTCTATTTCTCCAAGCTCAATTCTGTAGCCTCTCAGCTTAATCTGCTGATCTATTCTGCCCAGCATCTCTACATTGCCGTCAGATCGCCATTTGCCCAGATCGCCTGTTCTGTACATACGCTGGCTGCTATCGAATGGGTTCTGGGTGAAATTCTTAGCGGTCAGATCAGGGTGGTTTAGATAGTCTTTGGCTACTGATACTCCTGCAACGCATATCTCGCCAGGAACGCCGATAGGGACAGGTTGGCCATTTTTTTCAAGAATGTAGATTTTTGTATTGGCAACAGGATGGCCTATGGGTATCTCAACGATTATCTCGTCGGAGATATCACACCAATAGGAAGCTGCATCGACTGTAGTCTCGGTTGGGCCGTATACATTGCACAGACGGGTCCCATAGGGTTGGCTGAGCATACGGTTGAACTCCATAACCAGGTCAGATGATAGGCGCTCCCCTCCGGACAATACTAGCCTGAGAGTAGAAAGATCATCCGGAGAATCGGTTTCACGAATGTATTCGAAGAATGCACCAAGCAGAGATGGGGTCATCTGAACGCTTGTAACGCTATGTTTTGCAATAGCTGCGGCAATAGCTGCCGGTGCGCGTTCATCACCGGGGGGTGCAAGTGCAAGCGCCGATCCTCCAGCAAGTCCGTAGACAAGCTCAGATATGGAAGCATCGAATGATATCGATGCAAGGGGTAGGGTAACATCACCGGTAACCAGACCAAACTCTCCTGTTGCCCACTGCACATAGTTTGCAAGTGAAGAGTGCTCTATCCTCACTCCTTTGGGTTCTCCTGTGGAGCCGGATGTGTAGATGATATATGCGATGTCGTTCCGACCAGGATACTGTTGATGGAAAATATCTACACCTATCGATGTGGGTTCGTCGGTCGAAAGAACTGGGATATTGAAACCGGCAAACCTGTCCGATGAATCAGGATTGGCAATTATAAGTTCACATCCTGAGTCCTCAACCATATAACGCAAACGGCTGTCCGGATAATCCAGATTCAAAGGAAGATAAACACATCCTGCACGCAATGTTCCATAGAACGCTGCGACATGGTCTATCGAACGGTTCATAGCTACGCCTACAACGTTGCCTTTGTAGATTCCGTTACCTGTTAAGCTCTGAGCATACTGTTTTGAGAGTTGATCAAGCTCAGAATATGTCATTATGCGGTTGTGTGATAGCACCGCCGTCTGGTCTGCATAGCGAGTTACAGTTCTTTCGAAGATTGGAACGATGCTGGTATCCTCGATCGACTTCAGGGTATCGTTGAACTCGACAACAACCTTCTGCTTCTCTTCATCGGATATCATTATAAGATTTCCCACACTGCAATATGGATCATCTAAAACCGAGTTTAGAATATGTGAGAAGTGGTCTGCCATGTGCTCAATGGTCTGTAGCTCGAACAGGTCTGTATTAAACTCAAGTTCACAGGCAATCTGCCCGGGTTCTTCGGTGAATGTAAAACTAAGGTCAAATTTGCTGATTGGCAATTCCGGGAGCAAGGGAGTAACTTGCAGCCCATTGATTGGCAAATCTACCTGCGGTAGGTTTTGCATTGTTACCATTACATCGAAAATTGGAGAGCGGGATAGATCACGGTCGTTTTTGAGATCATCAACCAATAGATCGAATGGATATCCCTGATGCCGGAATGCTTCCTCAACAGTGTGACTTGTGCGGTCCAGGAACTCCATGAATATGACATCAGATTCGATTTGATTTCTCAAAGCAACGGTATTGACATACATACCGATCTGGTCTTCCAGGTCTGCATATTCTCTGCCTGCTACTGCTGTACCCAAAACTATGTCTTCGGAACCGCTGTAGCGATGCAGCAACACCGTTACTAGACTCGTCAGTGATGCAAATAGACTTGTATTAGCCGATTTAGAAAGGTTCTGCAGCCGGGATAATCCATCAGCTCCTATGGCAAACAACAATCGGCTGCCATTATATGTCTTTTCTTTAGGGCGTGGATGATCGGTTTGGATATTTAACACGTCAATATCGTCCCCAAGCTTCTGAAGCCAATATCTCCTGTCTGTATCATCACCGGAGAGATGATCGACCTGCCACGAGGCAAAGTCCCTGTATTGGATTGTCAAAGGAGGAAGTGATTCTGACGGGTGCTCGTACAGGAATCCCAGCTCTTTAAAGAATACGTGCATACTCCAGCCATCGAATGCGATGTGATGTGCGGTAGCAATAAACACATGAGTATCCGGACCAGTTTTTAACAGGAGCATCCGCAATGGATAACTACTCTCCAGATCGAATGGCCGCATGGCTTCCTCGTTTGCCCGTGTCTTCGCGATGTCTTCATGATCAGACTCATCGGATATGTCAGTATATTTCAAAACTGACTCAACCTGCCGGTCGACAACCTGCCATGGTTTATCATCAATGCGGACAAAACGGGTTCTCAGGGATTCGTGGCGGTCAATCAGGCGCATGAGTGCAGTTTCGAAGAGTTTTACATCGAGAGGCCCTTTGAGCATTACGGCCATTGGGATATTGTATGCCGCATTGTCAGGGTCCAGATATTGCAGTGCCCAGAGACCACGCTGAGCATATGAAAGCGGGTATCTGTCCGTATCCTGTAAATGTTGAATGGCACTGGAACCTGAGGAACGGTCAATTGTCTGGGCCAGGTCAGCGAGTGACTGTGCCTGCAGGATTTGGGCAAGAGAAACGGACGCACCCATCTCGCGGCGGATCATATTCATCAATGTAACTGCGCGAAGACTGTGACCACCAAGGTTCAGGAAGTTGTCCCCCCGTCCTACGCGATCAATATTGAGGATCTTTCTGAACAGCTGCGCAAGCTGGATTTCAGTGGGTGTATATGGAGGTTCAAAATCAGTGCTATCGGTTATGGATAACTTGTCAGCGTTGATAGTTTCCAGTTTTTTTCGGTCAACCTTGCCGTTTGGAGTGAGTGGGAATACATCCATCGGTATATATATAGATGGCACCATATATTCCGGCAGCGCTTCTCTGACATAGGATCGCAGTTGGTCGATGCTTGATGCATCACAACCTAAAACATATGCTGCTAGTTGTTTGTTTTCAGTGGATCCTGTGCACATTACTACTGCTTCTCTTACAGATGAATGCGTTTGCAAGACGGATTCGATTTCACCGAGTTCTATACGGAAACCGCGGAGTTTTACCTGGAAATCGATCCTGCCATGGTAATCCAGATTGCCGTCTGCATTCCAGGAAACCAGGTCGCCCGTCTTGTACAGAACGCCGTCTGATATTGCGGGGAGCCTGACGAACTTCTCAGCAGTCAGCTCTGACCGTTGATGATAACCATTTCCGACACCATCCCCCCCAATAATCAATTCTCCAACAGCGCCTTTAGGTAATAGATCACCTTGTTTTGCGATTACAAATACTTGCGTGTTAGCTATTGGTTTACCAATGGAAACAATGGAATCATCTTCCGGCAAATCTGCTGGATCGACTTGATAAAGTGTAGACCAAATGGTAGTCTCAGTTGGACCATACATATTCCAGAGCTCTTTACCACGGGAGAGCATAACAGCAGCAAGAGAAGAATGCAGGGCTTCGCCTCCCACAAGCATTCGCAGGTTAGTTTTACCTTGCCAGCCATTATCTATCAGCATCCGCCAGGTAGCCGGTGTCGCTTGAAGCATTGTGATGTTATAGGTATCGAGTAAACTTATCAGCCGATCCGGATCGGATGTATCTGATCGGCCGGCGAGTATAGTGCTGGCACCACAGAGAAGCGGCAGGAATAATTCCAGCCCGGCGATGTCGAAACTTACAGTAGTGACAGCAAGAATATGGTCATCAATCGATAGACCGGGTTCTTCAAGCATCGAATACATGAAATTAACCACGTTCCGATGAGTAATTTCCACTCCCTTCGGTTTACCTGTTGAACCTGACGTATAAATGGTGTAGGCGACATCGTCAGGTTGCACCTCTGGATGATTGAGCTTGCTTGTATCAACCGAGTCCAAGTCGTAATTGTCTACCAGGATAACATTAATCGACAGATGTGAAAGATCACCTAGCGCATCCAACAGATTCCGTTCGGTAAGCACTACTGACGCTCCGCTGTCTTCCAAAATATAACGGAGCCTGTCCATCGGAAAAAGTGGATCGAGTGGGATGTAGGCTGCTCCCCTCGATAGTACTGCAAGAAGTCCCGGGATCAGGTGTTCGTCACGGTCAAGAAGAACCGCAACTGATCTGCCATGTGTTACTCCGACATCATCAAGCAGTTTGGAGAGTGCGTGTGATCTGGCAATTAGATCAGCATACGTCAGTACAATCTCACTGTCTTTAGCGGGGATTATTATTGCTTTGCGACCAGGTGTTAGTTTAGCCTGTGCAAATATCAGATCATGGATCGTCGAACTGACCGGGTATTTCGCATCTGTTGAGTTGAAAACATTGAACAGTTCGGCATCTTCATGAGTAATCACTGGCAATGAGTCCATGGCAGCCATTGGATCAGAAGCGATTGAACTGAGCATCTGACGAAGTTGCATCCCGAGGGTAGCTATAAACCGATCATCATAGGCATTTGCATTGTAAGCAAAACGTATATCGATCTCATCGCCGGGAACAACCGTAATACCCAGTTCGTAGGGAATCTGCTCAACTGCTCCGATGCTATCTATCTCTATTCCTGAGAGAGGATTTTGCAGCAGGTTTTTATCTAATGGATAATTCTCGAAGACCAGTATGTGGTCGAGTAAATTAGACTGCAGGGGTGAGTTTGCCTGGATAGCAGCAAGAGAAAGCCACTGGTGCGGTTCTGAAGCCAGGCTGGTATTCTGCAGCCTTTTGGATACATTCACAAATGAGGCACATGGTTCCAGATTTACCCGGCAGGGCACAGTCATTATAAATGCGCCTACCGTGCTTTCTATACTGCTGACATCCGAAGGCCTGCCTGATACGACAACACCGAAGACTACATCGTTCGTGTCATTGTATTTAGCAAGAACAGTTCCCCACGCTGTCTGGAATAAGGTGCTCAAAGTAATTCCCTGGGATGCCGATACACGCACAAGAGCATTTGTTTCTTCTCGGGTGAGTTTCAAAGTATGAGAACAGTTGTGATATCCAGACCGATTGCGGCTTTTAGCAGTGTGTGGAATGGTGACTGGCGTATCATAACCGGCCAAAAAATCACTCCAGAATGCCTCTGAAGCCGATCTGTCTCTGTGATCAATCCAATCGGTAAATGCACGCAGAGATGGTGCAGGCGGTAAGTCAGGACTTTGTTCACGAGATAACGATTCGTAGATTTTAAACAAGTCGCCGAATACAATCGCCAGGCACCAGCCGTCCATAAGTATATGATGGAAACTCCAGAGCAGTGTCCAGTGATCCGGTGTTGTTTCAACCAACCGAATGCGCATCGTCGGGCTATGTGAAAGGTCGAACGGTTCATCAAGATCACGTGCAGCTATATCATCTACATTTGCACCAAACTCTTCACACACAAAGAGTATCTTTGCTTCTCTCATTACGATCTGGACGGGGGATTCCAATGTCTCGTGCTGGAAAACGCTACGAAGCGATTGGTGACGTTTTGCAACCTCCAGCCATGCGAGCTCCATCAGTTCCGGTTGTATTCGTCCGAAAAAGTTGATCCTGAACTGTTGGAAATACGTCCGGCTGGCAGGAGATGCAATATACGAATACATCATTGCTTCCTGTGACGGAGTTAATGGGAGTATGTCTTCTACATCTGTTGGCTGAACACCAATAGTTGCCAGGAGATTGTCGAACTCAGTTAGCTTGATCGATCCAGCTGCACAATCCGAAGGCATCAGTTCCCATGACTGTCTCTGTGAGGTATGTTTTACAATACTCTTGAGTGAATCTACTGTTTCATTCAGGAAAGATTCAGCAGTCCTGGCGGTGAGCACATCTGGATGGTAATCGATTAGAATCTGAAGTCGATCTCCGATAACCATTGTAGTGAACACGATAGGTGCATCATGCTGGAATCCGGGACTCACTGTGTCTGCAGGAGACTCCATCGACAATGAAAGCAAACCATCACCGAGTTGATTGCGCATCTGTCCCAGGTAGTTGAAGACTAATTGTGGAGTTGGCTGCAAACCGGAAGCATCATTTAGATACCGCAATACACCGTAGCCGATGCCTTTGTTTGGCACTCTGCGGAAACGCTCTTTGGTGTTGCGAATTCTGTCTTTGATTGTCATTTCAGAACTGGTATCGAGTAATACCGGGAACAGTGCGGTGAACCAGCCGACCGACCGGCTCAAGTCCAGCTCCGGGTCTATAAGTTCGCGGCCATGTGATTCATAGAGTACCCTGTAGATTTTTCCGTCATTACACTTGCCAAGGCCTTCTGCCAAACCAGCGAGTAGGAGTTCTACTGTCTCTGTGCGATATGGTTGGTTGCCTGACCCAAGAAGCATAGCGGTAACATCTGCATCCAGCTCAGCAGTAATCCTAACTAAATCCCCGTGGCACAGACTATCTGCTTCTCCTGCAGTCGGTAGACTTGCGCTGGATGCATTACAGATACCTTGCCAATAAGTGGATTCATTGTTTATTTTCGAGTATTCAGCCAGCGTATCTGACCATGCACGATAGGACGATGACTTTGCAGGAAGTTTGATCTCTTTTTCGTTCAGAGCAAGATCGTAAGCTGTTGCGAGATCCTCCAGAATAACCTGCCAGGAATAAGCATCGACTACCAAATGATGGGCGAGCAGATACACGCGGTCTTCAGTGTCAAGATGTAAAAATGCGGCGCCGAATACAACGCCAGTAGCTGCATTAAGATTTTTGATCAAACCTGAGGCGATTTCACTGATCCGATGGTTGTAGTCGGTTATACTGGTCAAATCTTCGACTACCCAGGTAAACGATGGAGTATCCGTATACTGTTGTGTATAATGATCAATAAAGCGAAGCCGGAGTGCATCGTGATGATCAGCAACAGCCTCCAACGCAGCATGCATAGCGGACTGGACGAGTCTTTCACGTGCAATGAGATACGTCGCCTGCACAAATGGTTCATTTGCAGACGGCTTCTCCATAAACCAGTGCTGGATCGGTGTCAATGCAAATGGCTCCTCCGTTACAGCCTTTGGGTGTGTATCAGAGACAATCTCTGCTTTGGATATCACCTGAGCAAGTTCGGCAATCGTTGGGTGAGTGAAGATCTGCTTGGAAGTGACCGCTAAGTCAAAAGCTCGAAGCCTGCTGCAGACTCTCATTGCCTGTATGGAATCTCCACCGATCTGGAAGAAATTGTCACTTATTCCTATTGGACTCTTCCCAAGCACTTCTTCCCAGACCGAGACTATCTGCGACTCTATTTCATTTGCAGGAGCTTTATATGCATTGCAGGACTCATAAGCATCAGAAACAGCAAGCCCTAGTAGAGCTTTGTGGTCCACTTTGCCATTGGGGGTCATCGGAATAGAGTCTACTTCGATTATCTGCTGAGGTATCATATAGGCAGGCAGCTTCTCCTGCAAATGCCGGCGCAGATCCTGTGTTACTACTTCTCCGACCACGAACAGCAGGAGCGAACTCTCTCCATTTACAGAATCAATAAGAGCTACAGCCTGGCGTATACCATGTAGAGTTTCAGCACAGATAGAGATCTCCCCGGGTTCTACGCGATAACCTCGCACCTTTGATTGCTCATCAAGCCTGCCCAGAAACTCAATGCGGCCATCATCCAGCCATTTTGCCCGGTCACCGGTGCGGTACATCCTGTCACCAGGCACAAACGGATCAGCAACGAACTTCTCGGAAGTTATCTCAGGACGATTCCAGTAGCCTCTAGCTAATCCAGCACCTGCAATGCAGAGCTCTCCCGCAACTCCATAAGAGAGCAAGCCTTCGTTGGAATCCAATATATAGGTCCTGGTGTTGGCAATTGGTTTACCTATACTGACATTTCGTGAGTCATCAGTGGTTTCCACTCTGCCAATTGTTGCACACACAGAGCACTCGGTTGGGCCATATGCGTTGAAATAGGCCAGGAGAGAAGCGTAGTGCTTTGCATCTGACGGGTTTGCGGATTCTCCCGCTGTTATCATTACATTGAGCGTTGAGAAATCAGCGTGCTCGAATACTCTCAAATAAGATGGCGGGAAAGTTGCAACGCTTATACCGTGGTCTTCAATGTAAGTTCTTAGTCCCCAGGGATCTTCGACTTGCTCACGGGTAACCGGATATAGACATGCACCTGCACCAAGTCCCATAAATACTTCGGAAAGACTGGCATCAAAAGAGGGTGAAGCAAACAGCAGCACACCATCTCCTGGTTGGATGTTGAATTCCAGCATCTGTGAGCGGATCATGTTCACGAATCCGCCGTGTTCGACAATTACCCCCTTGGGAGTTCCGGTTGAACCTGAAGTATAGATCATATAGGCTGCATCAGATGCTTTTATGTCTATGCAAGGATTCTTATCGGAACCATTTTCATAGTCTTCAGGATGGATAACTGTCACTGGTAAATCTATATCGGTGTTTACTAAATCTACTACGGCTGATGCCTGTGAGTCTGAGAGCATCCACAGGATTCGGTCTTTGGGATAGGCCGGATCTATAGGCACATAGACACAACCGGCTTTGAGTATCCCCAGCATTGCTATAACAAGCTTATCGGAGCGCAAACCAAGCACAGCGATTCTGTCTTCTTTATCCAGGCCTTTAGCCAGAAGTATATTTGCCAGAATGTTTGCCTGCTGATCGAGTTGCTTGTATGTCAGGCATTTTCCGTTGAATTGGACAGCATCAGAGTCGCTAAATATCAAAGCAGCAGACTCGAATAGACCGTGCATAGTATTGGCGCCAGTATATGAAATCTCAGGTCCGTGAGATAATGCCAGGAGTATTGATTTTTCAGTAGTATCCAGTACTTCAAGGCTATCGATTGGTGCTTCTGCATTACTGGATGCTGATTTAATTAGCACAGCCAAATGTTTGAGCATCTGGTCTGCCGATTTAGCAGTGAAGATATCCGTGTTGTATTCGATCATCAACTGAGTTTCGCCAACTGATCGCGAGGCTATTGTGAATGTAAGGTCAAATTTTGCTATCTTAAAATCAATATCAAACCGGTATACTTTGCGGCCATTAACGCTCCATACAGCAGGATCCAAATCGTCCGAAACCACCATTACATCAAACAACGGTGAGTGTGAAGGGTCACGGTGCATTTCAAGTGAGTCTACGACTAGATCAAACGGATACGCTGACTTATCCAGTCCATCCAGCACACTGCCATGTAGATGTCGGATGAATTCGCTAAGTGACTCTTTGCCATCAATAACAGTCCGGACGGCAATCGGGTTAACCAGGTATCCGACCCATTCCGACGCATTATAATGTTCCCGCATACTAGCTGGAATGCCTACAGTGATGTCGCTGTGGCTTGAGTATTTGTGCAGAAACACCTGGACTAAACCTAGAAACACCGCAAAAGGACTTGTTCGGCACTCATATGCAAGATCATTTAAGGCTTTGCTCATTTCATGTGACAGTGTGAGCGCAGTCCGGTCGCCGTTGTATGTGCGATATGATGGATGCGGATAATCTGTTGGAAGGTCTGTAAGAGGCTCAATCGACTGCAATTTGTCACGCCAGTATTCGCGGTGCAACTCGGCATTACGGTTCTGTAGATACTGTTCATCAGCCCGGATGATTCTTCCCAGCATAGATTCCGAGACAGGCAATGGAACCTCATCCATCAATGAGAATAATTCATCGATCAGGTGTGCCAAAGAAACTCCATCACCCACTATATGATGCAGGCACAAAATAAGGATACATCGTTTGGCAGGCATGCGTATCAGCCCGGCACGAAGAAGTGGAGCCTGAGTAAGATCAAAAGGAGTGGCGCACATATTTGTTGCGATTCCCCGTGCAGATTCCTCACTGGATACATCAAATTTCTCAAGCCGAAAATCTACGGATTTATTGATAGTCTGCCTGGGGTAACCATCCACTTCAGTAAATGAAATACGCAGTGATTCATGGCGGCTAATCAGCGTATTAAGCGCAGATTCCAGAACATTTTCATCGAGTTCCTTATTCGATTCTATCTCAAGAGCGAACGGCATATTGTAGGCGGGCGATGTTTTATCGACAGACTGCGCGAACCATATCTGCTGCTGCGCATGGGTGAGTGGAATTAGTTCATCCAGTAATACATCATTTGTAACTGATATCGTTTTACTTGTGTAGACTGTATCGAGTAGGGTTGCGAGTCCTGATACGGTGGCAGTATCGAAGAACTGTCGGAGAGAAGGCGATTTTCCCACCTGCCGTTGAAGCCTGCCGCAGACTTTCATCGCCTGTATGGAATCTCCACCGATCTGGAAGAAGTTGTCCCGGGTTCCAATTGGACTTCTACCCAGCACTTCTTTCCAGATCGATACAATCTGAGACTCCAATTCATTTGCAGGTGCTAAATATGTGTCACCAGACTCAGATTCATCCAGCACTACAAACTGCAGCAGAGCTTTACGGTCGACCTTGCCATTGGGAGTCATAGGGATCGAGTCTACTTCTATTATCTGATGGGGCAGCATATAGGCGGGAAGTTTATCCTGCAAATGCTCCCTCAATTCCTGTTTTGTTGCATTCCCCACTACGAAGAGCAGGAGCGAACTCTCCCCGTTTACCGAATCAATCAGAGCTACAGCCTGGCGTATACCAGGTAAAGCCTCAGCACAAAGAGATATTTCTCCTGGCTCAATGCGGTAGCCGTGCACTTTAGACTGGTCATCAAGCCGGCCCAGATACTCGATCCGTCCATCAGGAAGCCATCTGGCTCTATCACCTGTGCGGTAAATCCTGTCGCCAGGTACAAATGGATCAGGAATAAACTTTTCAGATGTTATCTCGGGCCGGTTCCAATAGCCTCTTGCGAGTCCTATGCCTGCAGCGCAGAGTTCTCCCACAGTTCCACAGGGGAGCAGGCCTCCATTTGAATCCATTATATAGATTCTGGTGTTGTGAATAGGTCTGCCGATACTGATGTTTTTCATATAATCATCAGGATATACTCTGCCAATTGTTGCACAAACGGAACACTCAGTGGGGCCATATGCGTTAAAATAGGCAAGCCGAGAGGCGTAGTGTATTGCATCAGATGGATTGGCCGATTCACCAGCTGTAATCATCACCTTAAGAGTCGGGAAATCTGCCTGCTCGTAGATACGAAGATACGATGGAGGGAATGTGACGACACTTATACTGTGGGTCTCGATGTAAGCTCTGAGCCCCCAGGGATCTTCAACCTGTTCGCGGGAAACAGGATAGAGACATGCACCTGCACCGAGTCCCATAAATGCTTCCGAAAGGCTGGCATCAAAAGACGGTGAAGCGAATAGTAGAACACTATCAGTTGATGCGACATTGAACTCAAGGATTTGAGAACGGATCATATTCACAAACCCGCCGTGTTCGACTACGACACCCTTTGGAGTGCCTGTCGAACCTGATGTATAAATCATATATGCTGCATCAGTCGATCTAATATCGATATTGGGATTTGTATTGGAACCATCTGCATATTCTTCAGGACGAATAACATCAACTGGCAGAATTACATCAGATGACATCAAGTCTATTACAAGCGATGTCTGTGAATCTGAGAGCATCCACGTGATGCGGTCTTTGGGATAAAATGGATCGATTGGCACGTAAACACAACCGGCTTTTAATATCCCAAGCATCGCAACAATCAGCTTTTCAGAGCGCACTCCCATTACAGCAACTCTGTCTTCTTTGCCCAGGCCTTTTGCAAGGAGAATGTTAGCCAGATTGTTTGCTTGTTGATCCAGTTGCTTATATGTCAGGCTCTTATCATTGAAGTAGACAGCATCAGAATCGCCAAACTCAGCAACGATAGATTCGAATAGACCGTGCATAGTGTCAGCGCCGACAAAAGAAATAGCAGGTCCTGTTCCCAATGTGCGAAGTTCGGTCACCGCAGATTCTTCCAAATACTTGAAATCACTGCAGAGCATTGACGGTTCACTGACATATTGGGCCATCAGGTCGAGAAGACGCTTTGCAAATGTATAGATTTCATCTTCATTGAAACGGTCAATGTCGTAATCGACATAAAGACCGACGTCTTCCTCATCATCGAACTCACAAATTGAGATCCCCAGGGTTCGTGGTTCATATAGGTTCGTGGCATAATGCACCACACTGCGATGACCACCATAGTTTACTCCGAGTCGGTTTGTAAGGTGGTTGAATGTCACATCAAAGAGTAAACCGGATCCGGATGAGTTCTTTTCAAGCTCGTTTTTTGCGAGAGATACTGGGCAGCTGGAGTGCCTGAAGATAGTCCGCAGCGATCTGTTTACCGATTGTATGACTTCAGAGACATGAGTATTCGGGTCGATGTTCTCGATGACCGGCAGCAGGTGCGTGAAATGCCCAACAATCTCACGTAGTGATCTGGATCTTCTGTTCAATACCGGCATACCTATTACAACATCAGGACGTCCGGTATAACGACTCAGGCATATAAATAAGAGTGAAACGGCTCCGGCAGCAATTCCCACACCTGAATCTGCAAGTAGTTTTGTAAACGAATTGAAAAGCTGTCTATTGACAGGTAAATATATTCGCCTGGATTGCGTTGAGTTATTTGTTGCTTTTACGTTATCAGAAAATAATACCGGGGGTAGTGAATTCAATAAATTGACTAAAAAAACTATGTCGTCTTGAAAAGATTTGGAAGCCAGATAGTCATGTTCCATCGTCACAAAATCCATATAGGAAATACCAGGTTCGGAGGAAAGCTCCTCGTTTGCCAGCATTTTATTGTATACTTCACCAAGTTCTTTGAGTACAGCTAAACCACCCCAGCCGTCGGCTGCGAGATGATACTGTCTGATCATCAAAAAACCGGATTTGTCCGATATTACAAGATAAGCAAACTCCCAAAGTGACTCTGCTGACAACACATCAAATGGTGTAGACATACGTTCCTGCATCCATGCTTTGGCTGAGCCTTCAGGGTTAGCGTCATGGGAGAAATCGTGATGCGAAAAAGATGGATAGCAATCAGGACGCACTTCGAGGCAGTAATCCTCGCCATCCATAGCAATTACAGCACGCAGATTTTCGTGTCGCTGCGCAACAGATATGATGGCATTCTGTAAATATTTAGCATCAATGGGTCCGAATACTTCGACTGAAGCTCCAATGACATAAGCAGGATTATTGAATGAAAGCAGCTGTTGGTCTGCCCAAACAGCCCATTGAACGGTAGTGAAAGGAATCCTTTTATTGATCATATGTCTCTCTATATCCACACCGGTTTGGAGGAATGCACAGGTGATTATACCGTGAGGTAATTATCGCAATTGTGACTTATGGCCTAATTACATTTTTATGATTGCAGGTACGTATATCAGTGTATATCCTTGAATACCGCATCATTTACTAAGGGTGTTTTAGTGCATTTTAGATGTTGGCTGAAACATGGAGATACCTGCTAAAGTTACCAGCATTTGTATCGTTTTTCCCATTCTCATAGTCATTGTAACATTTGTAGAGATATAACGTAATATCCTACTGCATTTGTATGTATTGTTAGTGGACAGACGTACGTATGATTGTGTGCCCAGGCAGCAGTTGAAGCATTATGGAGCATTAAGTAACGACTCTATTAATATGTTTGTTCTCAAATCAAACTATCGCCTTCCTACTATTCCTCCCCGGCCTGTATTTCAGCACCAACCATGTTATCAATCCACCATAGATGACAATATACAAATCCCTGATTCATATACTTGGTAATACAAAATGGGGAATATTTTTATAAAAAATGGGTATATTAAGGCAAGTGGGCTGAAAGATCAGCGACAGAGTGTGCTGGGCATGTGACTGGATCCTTTATTCGAGGAGTCCGGAATCCGCCTTGCTAATATAAGATAACGAGGAAAGAATTAGATGAAACGCAAACTACTACTCACCATTTTGGCCTTACCGGTACTAGCCATCGGATATGTCCTCTTCCATCCGGGAGTAGCCTTTACTGAGACACCGCTTGCCAGGAACGCGGCAACTGGTTTCCAGCAGGAAGGTAACTTCACCGTCGATCCCGCACATACATGCATCGGTTTCGATATAGGGCATCTGGGGATTTCACGAGTCCAGGGCCGTTTCTCAAAACCAATCGGTTCACTGCACGCTGATGCAAAGAACGTATCTAATTCGAGTGTGAAGATCACTATTGATGCATCATCCGTTGATACGGCTGTTGCACCGCGCGATGCCGACCTGCGTTCCCCTAACTTTTTCGATGTAGCAAGGTATCCCCAGATAACGTTTATAAGCACGTCCATCAGCAAACGGGGAAGAAGTTATGTAGCCCTTGGCAATCTGACGATGCATGGAGTTACCAAACCTGTTACTATCAAATTCAAGGCATACGGACCCATCAAGGATCCTTGGGGCAATACACGGATTGGGGTGCTTTCGGAGCCGCTTACGATCCATCGTTCTGATTTCGGAATGACCTTCGACGCACCTTCTGTTTCAGACGATGTCACCATCAGGCTCTCACTCGAAGCAACGCAGGACAAGTAGCCCCAATTCATCAGGGGCCTCTTTGTACTCCACAGTTTTCATTGATAGCTTCGGATACCTTCTCAAGGTCTCCGGGGCTATTTGATTTTCACCAGCACCTGCTTGCATAAGTTCATATCATCTACATTTAGTGCATTATTTACTCGTAGGAGCGACCCTTCGCGGTCGCCCGAAAACCGAATAATAGACTACAGAGATTCCTGATTTATACTGATTTCTGCAAGTAGTTACTAGTCACACTGTTATGCACGAATTTCATCTGCTTTCGCATTGTTTAAGTCTCTTCACATTGACGAAATATCATCGGAACTACCTCGTCAGACTTCAGATAACAATACATTGATAATTAATTCCAATCCTGTTTTACTTTCAAGAGATGTTTGCAGGGAATAATGCTTGAAACGGTGAACTCTTTGAGTAGTAAATACTATCCAAAGAGGCGGGATATGGACAAGATCGAGAAATGGTTTCGAAATATGCTTGATACCCCATGGCTAAGTGATCCTGTTATGCAAATAGCATACAAATATGTTAACAATGGTGGTTTGATCAATTATGGATTGATTAGAACTCCATCTGGTGGAGTGTATTACTGGAGGTCACTTGCTGATGCCATTTCAGCTCCCGATGTCCTTGCAGAAAAGGATAAACGGGCATTGCATGTTTTAGCGAAACTAAATCTCTGGGAGTCCATAGGCGAATGGCTTGATAATCATCTTGCAAACGAGAAACCTGACGAAGATTATTTCAATATAGTAAGTAGTTCCCTGGCAGTAAGAGGTTTTGACAGTATAACCCATAACCGGATACTTGTACCATGGGTGCAAAATCTGGCATACAATGGCCGGCCAACCTCCGCTGGCAGATACCTCTTGTCGTTACCCGATAATCGGTTGTTGGATCTAGCTAAACACGCTGTTGCTGATATTTGGAGCTGCCATTCGATGCTGTTGTTTATGCTGGAATATGCACCGGCGAAAGTTCCGGTGATGGTTAATGAATTATTTAGGACTAAAAACTCATATCGATTGGCTGAAATTTATAGATACCTGCTTGATAAAGGGAATGGGGCTTACGACGAACAGTGCTATCAGTATTTCAGGAAAATACAGGATACCAGTGATAAATTCTACGTTGGCAAAGAGCTCGCTAAGTATGATTTCACTACCTATAATGCCGAAGTACTTAAAGCAGCCAGAGCCTCACTCGCTGGAAGTGAATCGAGTAATAGCCACATTACCATCTGCGAATGGTTGGTTGACAACTATGGTTGTGATGCTGTACCGGAGATTACCGAGTATATGACACGCACAAATAACGTCACCGGTCATTGCAAAAACTATATTATTCCAAAATGTGTAAGTGCACTCGGAATAGATGCTATACCTATATTACTGGCAGGACTAAAAGCAGGAGGAGAGGATACACCTTTCACTGCTCTCACGCACTTGGTGGAACTGGATAATGGTGAACAAGAATCCCTTATCAGAGACCAATTAGAAAAAGGCCTCCATCACAAGGAAACAAATCAAATTATCCAACATATATTACTAGCAGCAAAGTGGAATCCTTCATTGGTTAGTGATACCCTATGGTCGCTGGTTGAGCACAAATCCAAACCAGTTCGTGAATCCGCTTCACGAGCCCTCGGAAGACTGGAAAATGATGCAATACCGAAAGCAGTGAAGCTTCTTGAACATCGCAAAGCTGATATACGCATGGCCTCAGTTATCATTCTAGCAACAATTCAATCCGATAGAGCGCTTGAAATACTGGATAAGCATCTCGACACCGAAGAAAGTGGAGATATTAGCGAAACTATTCTAGCTGCGCTCCAAGAAGTCTGGAAATCATCCGGGAAAACATTGACTCGTGAGGATGTTGAATCAAGAGCTCAGAAGAATGCCTCACGCATCAAATGGCCCCCTGCAAAATGGCTTGCAGGACAAATCCTTCCGAATATCAACTATATTGGTGGAGAAGCAATTCCGGAAAATATAATCCAGTATCTTCTCTGGAGGCAGTCCAGTGGTCAGGAAATCAAACCCTTATATGAGTTGAAACCTCTTTACGAGTTGATGGACCGTACAACCAGTGGCGATTTTGCACTGGCATTGCTTAATGCTTTTATTGCGTCTGGTTCGGATGCCAAAGATAAATGGATTCTGGTATCTTCAGCTTTGCTTGGTGACGACCGAATTGTGCCTGTTCTATCATCTCAGATCAAAGACTGGGTAGATGGGGGTAGGGGTAAGCTTGCAGAATATGCTGTTCAAGCCCTTGCCTTACTGGCCACAGACCGTGCATTGCTGGCCATAGACACAATGGCTATGCGCTACCGGAATAAGATGAAAAACGTCGGTGCTGCTGCTTCTGAAGCTTTCTTAACCGCCGCAGAACATCTTGGGGTATCCCCAGATGAACTTGGAGACAAAGTTTTACCATGGTTCGGTTTTGAACCAGGTAAACCTCGTGAAATCACCTGTGCTGAACGTAGAATATTGGCAAGGATCGGACTCGATTTCAAGCTGCAGTTCCACGATGTAGACAAGAACAAACGCATATCTTCTCTACCAACTAATGCTCCCGAGGATGTTCGGAACGAGTTTAAGGAGCTTCCAGCTTCACTGCGTGAAGTTACCAAGGCACAGATTCGACGGATGGAGAACCTGATGGTGCAGCAGCGCCGATGGTTGGCGCAAGACTGGAGTAGTCTGTTCCTCAATCACCCTATGATGATCCCGTTTGGCGTCCGCCTGGTTTGGGGGGCATATGATAATTCTGGTTCATTGGTTGCGACATTCCGGACACTTGAAGACACTACACTGACTGACAACTCAGATAATACCGTAGAGCTTTCTGAGAACTGCACAGTAGGTATAATACACCCTCTGGAGATTACTGAAGAATTGTGTAAAGATTGGCTTATTCACTTGTCCGATTATGAACTCCAATCCCCATTCTCCCAACTGGAGCGTCCGGTATACATCGTTTCCCCGGAACAAGCAGAGGATAAATATTATAAGGAATACTCAGGTACAGATATCAATGCAATGACATTCAGAGGCAGGTCTGAGAGGCTGGGTTGGCGTAGAGGTTCAGTCTGTGACGGTGGCGGTATTACTTCATATACAAAGAGTTTTTGCAGTGCTGATGTAGATGTATTCATGTCTCTGGAAGACATGTATATGGGGATTGACATGTATTCGGATATAAAACTGGGTGATGTTTGCTTTGTAAAAGCTGGAAGTGTTAAAGTAGGCAACTACATATACGATGAACCCGAAAACTCCAGCGATCTACGCCTGCTGCAATTCAACCAGGTACCTCCAATAGTATTCTCAGAGATAATGGTTGATCTACGCAAGATTGCTGGTGGGAAGCAGGAGGAAGAGGATAGTGCGGACACTTTCTGAAACATATCTTAACAGGCAGGCAGCAGCTGATTATTTACTGAAGCAAAGCGATCAAGTCAGAAACGTTATTATACAGTTCCAAAGGATTGCAATTACGATTAGAGCCATTACACTTCTTTTAATTTGCTGGTTTGTATTTACGAATCAATTGGCTTCGATATCCCGCAGTCTATTCACTCAGGTGGGAGATGGCACTGTATATTTTCTAACAGTAGATCCTGTTTTGGTAGGCATGATAATGGTGTTTTTATCCATTCCGATACTGGCATGTGTTGAAGTATGTATTAGAAAGGTGTTGTTCTTCTTTTTAGAAGCATACAGAGATTATATTTCTGAGTATCTAAATATATTAGTCTGTCAAGAGCAGATTAATAAAGACTCAAAACTTGTATTATCAAAAGTATTGATCTTCGTTCTCGTTCTATTGATAGTCATGTGCACCGGTAACTACACGAAAATTACAGATAAAGGTATGTCATTCCGCCGGATTTGGGGAGGTGGTGAGAAATCCTACAGTTGGGAAAAGATTGCTAATATTGATTCAGGCTATAAGCTGATACCTCACCCATACCATGGATACGAAAACCAAAGCTATGAGTCTTATGCCCAAATCACCTTTACAGATGGAGAGACATGGACTCCTCTCACATGCAACCACTGGCAAAATGACAAGGTAGAGGATGCAGTTATCTATATTCGGCAGAAAAAAGAGGAGAGCATTACTTCGAAACACTCCATTGAGCAATCTCGGCATTAATATCAAAATCCCGGACATCATAACAAGTGGCATTTCTTTTACAGGAGCAGTAGGAAGACGAATAATAATGGGATTTCCAGATACGATGTATTATACATTTGTAGAGAATAGGCAAGCGGCAAATGACTATTTGCAGAATCAGAATGATCAGATTCAAGCAGCTATGAAGTTGATTCTTAAAATCATATGGTCAGTTAGAATCAGCGCAATTATCCTTGTTTTTTGGATTGTGTGTATAGATCAAGTAAGTTTGCTGTCTAGGAGTATGTTTATTCACATTGGTGATGGGACAGTCTATTTTCAAACTGTTGATCCTTTTTGGATAGGATGTTTGCTGTTATGGATTTCAGTTCCAGTGTTGAGGATTGTGACAAATGTCTTGATGTCTTTTACCGGTTGTTACAGGAATTATATGGCTGAGTATTTTTGCCTGTATACTCATACAATCAGAATCGTGATAGGAGTCGCTTATTATTTGTATTTGCAACCAGTATTGCTATCCTGCTCTTAATTATGTCTGTTGGTGCATATATGAAGAGGTAACCGATAAGGGTATTTACGTTCGTCGTTATTTCGGGAGTAGTGAAAAACACTATAATTGGACAGATATCTCCAGAGTTAGCTCATTCCGCACTCTGACCGGACGCAGTAGTTCTTCATATCAATTTTATGCTCGGATAATATTCAAAGATGGAGCAGTGTGGAATTCCGGTATGACTATCTTTGGACAAGATTACAATGTAGAGAACGCAATCAATTATATTCAACTGAGGAGAAAGGATAACACAGGCAGGCTGGTGCACATACCCCGTCGCGCACTTCGTTAACAAGTTTCCTTTAAAATAGGGAATGGGAATGAAATCATTCCCACACCCATTTAAACAAGTGAATATTACCTACCAGGTTACACGAATAGTGTAAGTTACGGTTTTCTCTCCGTTTGCCGGGACGTTGACCGGGAACTCTATTGTAGTTGCATCTTTCTTGGTGCTTTCGACGTTTGACTGGGTTATCTTCCAGTCACCCCATGCGTGGTCCATTACTTTTACATCTACAGGGGTTTCCTTATGGTTTTTAATCTTGACTTCGAATGACTCTTCAATCACATTATCAGCAATCTTCGAATAGTTTGTCCGCTTGTATTCGCCTATAACATCGAACGAATCCCCGATATATAGTCTTATCTTTTCATCTTTGGGAGTGTGATCTATGCTGTCTTCGCCGATAAATTGCTGGCTGCCGGTATCATCCAGCTTGTAGACTCGCACGGTGCCTTTCGGTAAAGGCATCCCCATATTGTTGGCTTTAGAGTTCTCCAGGACCAGTACGACATTCACTTTATGGTAAGTCGAAGTATCATACCCACCACCTGGTTCGCCGGTTCTTCCGGGATACCACCAGTTTTTGAACCAGTCTCCTCGCCCATCGTAGATCATATCTTTCTGGACACTGGCTGCATCGGCATTCAGAAGTGAAAGCTGCTTGGTCTCGTTATTTGCAATTGTTGTCGGTCGCTCCATTGTATACATATGATACTCAAAGAACGATTTTTCCTGGAACTGAGGTGCAGGGGCAGCCTTTGCTGCATCCATCATCATATAGCTGAGATCCTGCATTTGAGGTTGAACTCTGCGGACATCGCCTGCCATAAGGGTTAACTTGGCATCTTTGTATGTAGCTCCGCTCTGGTTGCTCATAGTGACCCAGCCTGCCAGGTCAACCTTGGTGTCGTCTTTGTTTACCAGCACAACGTAGTCAGCATTCCAGCGTAATCCGGAAGTTATATAGCTGAGTTCGGTCTTGTTTTCACCCGGTTGTTCAGTGGAGATCAACCAGTTCAGGGTTGGCTTGGATATCAAACCCTCAGGCATCTTTTCCAATGATATCTGCCCTGATGGTCTTAAAACCAGCTTACCATCATCAGTTTTGACCACGGCATTGCCGCTGCCGCCTTCGTTGAGCAGAATACCGGACATTTTGTATGGCTTTCCGCTCTCATCGTAGTTCGTGAAAGTTACTCTCTGCCCTATGGACTTGTTCAGAATGCTTTCAGGACTGATCAAGTCAAACTTATAGTTCTGTTCCAGGATCGAGACACCGTTAGGTGCTGACAAAGATTTGAACAGAATGCTGGTAGGGTCGATCATCGAAGCTACATCCTCGATATTTATCGAAGTAATACCCTTGTCCAGCTTTATCGTCCGGTTCTCACGGATCAGAGCGAAGTTGTCATTGTATACAGTCATACTCACACTCTCCGGTGCCGCAATCGTAGCGACAGAGAGCAAAAGCAGAGCTATTGAAAAAAGAATCTTGTTCATTAAACTTTCCTTTCGTATCTATAACTACCTAATATCCATTTAGCGAAGACCAACAATTTTTATTCCCGCCTAGAGAAGAGCAACAATTCTCATTCCCCCTTGGAGAAGGGGGGTAGGGGGGATTGACTCGGCTTGCACAAAGTCAAAAACTAATAATACAATCTATGTTTCTGATTTCAATCCCTTCACCAATGCAGAATAGAGAGTGTTAATCTCCACAGAGAAAATCGGAGCTTACCACTTTGTCCTAATAGTATATGTGACGACTTTCTTGTCGTTTGCCGGAACTGTTATCGGGAACTCTATCGTTGATGCATCTTTCTTTGTATAGTCCGAATTGGACTTTTCCACTTTCCAGTCCGACCACACGTGGTCTACTACTTTCACCTTGACTGGTGAATCCTTGTGGTTTTTGATGGTTACCTCAAATGACTCTTCAACAACATTGGTTGATATCCGCTTGTAGTCGGTCTTCTTATACTCTCCTACAACATCAAAGGCTTCTCCCACATGCAGTCTGATATTTTCATCCTTGGGCGTATGATCGATAGAATCCTCACCGATGAACTGCCTGCTGCCGGTATCGTCCTCTTTATATACCCGTATAGTTCCCTTTGGAAGCGGCATACCCATATGGTTGGCTTTGGTGTTCTTGAAGACTAATACCACGCTGACTTTGCCGCTCTTCGTGTCATATCCGCTTCCCGGATCACCGCTTCGTCCGGGATACCACCATGACCGGAACCAGTCACCACGGCCATCGAATATCATTTCCTTATCTACTGCAGCTCCTGACGCACTCAGCAGTGAGAGCTGCTTGGTCTCGTTATTGGCTATAGTTGTCCTGCGTCCCATTGTGTACATGTGGTATTCGAAGAATGTTTTTTCTTCAAATGCCGGTGCTCTGCTTGTTTTTGCATAGGTATCAAATCTACCAGATGGGGCAGCCATTGCAGGCGCGATTCTCCGCACGTCGCCTGCAATCAGCATCAGCCTGGCATGGTCGAAAGTTGTTCCGCAGTTGTTTGTCAAAGTGACCCAGCCGGTTAAGTCGAGTAATGTGTCACTTTTGTTTACCAACACCACATAGTCAGCCTTCCAGGAGATACCATTAGCAATATAGCTGAGTTGAGACTTATATGTGCCTGCTTTGGTCGCATCCAGAAGCCAGTTTAGAGTTGGTTTTGATCTGAGTCCCGCCGGCATTTTCGCCAGCGATATCTGACCTTGAGGGTTCAAAGTGACATTTCCATCATCACCTTTGACAACCATTGAATTCCCATCAGTTATCAGGATACCGCTGTCTGTGTGCGGTTTACCTGTGGAATCAAACCTGGTGAATGTAAGTTTCACTCCGGTGGATTTCTTGAGTATGTTTTCCGGGTTAATCAAGTCAAACTGGTAGTTCTGTTCCAGAATGGATACACTACCGGGTCCGCTGAGCGTCTTAAACAATACGCTGGTCGGGTCAACCGTTGCCGCAACATCCTGTATATCAATTGCTCCTATACCCGACTTAAGCACAACTGAACGTGTGTCCTTTACGAGAGCGAACCCGCTATTATATGCTGTGAGTGCTATATCGCTCTGACTGGAGGCATGCAAAGCAAACACCAGTATCATTAATGCAGTTATAGTTACTGCTGTTATCATTCTTTTCATACGATCCTCTTTCCTTATCTTTTCCGGTTCACTGCTCATGAAAATATTACTTATGCACTTACCAGGTTACGCGTATAGTGTAAGTAATTGTTTTCTCACCGTTTGCTGGTATACTCACCGGAAACTCTATTGTGGTAGCGTCCTTCTTGGTGCTTTCAACATTGGACTGGGTGATCTTCCAGTCACCCCAGGCATGATCGAGCACCTTGACGTCCACAGGTGTCTCTTTGTGGTTCTTAATCTTTACCTCGAAGGACTCTTCGATTACGTTATCAGCTATTTTTGAATAATTTGTCCGCTTGTATTCTCCAATAACATCAAATGCGTCCCCGACATACAATCTGATTTTTTCGTCTTTCGGGGTATGGTCTATATTATCCTCTCCAACAAACTGCTGGTTGCCGTCATCGTCGAGTTTATATACTCTGACTCTGCCCTTTGGAAGAGGCATTCCCATATTGTTGGCTTTTGAGTTCTCCAGTGTCAATACAACATTTACTTTATGATACGTGGATGTATCATATCCACCACCTGGTTCTCCCGTTCTTCCCGGATACCACCAGTTTCTAAACCAGTCTCCGCGGCCATCGTAGATCATTTCTTTCTTAACCGAAGCTGCATCAGCGTTGAGAAGTGAAAGCTGCTTGGTCTCGTTGTTGGCTATGGTTGTGGGCCGTTCCATTGTATACATGTGATACTCGAAAAATGATTTCTCCTGGAACTGTGGGGGAGGGCCTCCTCCAGCCATTCCTACAGCATTATATGCGTAAAAGTCGTTTCTAGTAGGTTGGACTCTACGCACGTCTCCTGCCATCAGTGTAAGTTTGGCGTCATTGTATGTAGCGCCGCTCTGATTGCTCATTGTGACCCATCCTGCCAGGTCCACTTTGGTATCGTCTGTGTTTACCAGTGCTACATAGTCAGCGTTCCAGCGTATTCCATTGGTGATGTAACTCAGTTCAGTCTTGTGCTCTCCGGCCTGCTCTGTAGAGATCAGCCAGTTGAGTGTAGGTTTGGATATCAATCCTTCCGGCATCTTCTCAAGTGATATCTGTCCGCTGGGTCTCAAGACGACTTTGCCATCGTCGGTTTTAACAACAGCATTGCCACCACCAGCTGCATTTAGTAATACCCCCGACATTTTATATGGCTTTCCGCTATCATCATAGTTTGTAAATGTAATCCGCTGACCGATGGATTTGTTAAGAATACTTTCGGGGCTGATCAGATCATATTTGTAATTCTGTTCAAGTATTGAAACCGCATTAGGCGCCGTCAATGATTTGAACAGAATGCTGGTAGCGTCAATCTGAGATGCCACATCCTCAATGTTTATCGATGTTATGCCTTTGTCGAGTTTGATAGTCCGATTTTCCCTGATCAAGGCGAAGTTGTCGTTATAGACAGTTAAACTCACACTGTCAGGTGCAGCCATAACTGATATCGATGACATTAATAGCACGATTACAATAAGTAGTTTGCGCATTTCCTTGTCCTTTCACTTGAGAGAGTTTACTCACTTATCATATATGACGATGTAGCAACAAATGTAATGACTCTCTTCATTTTTTTAGTTCATTGGTTGTTATGTATTATTGGATACCTCAAGTTTGCGGAAGCTTCACTGTTTTTTTTATTATCCTGGTAATTCTGCAGAGGCTGACAAATCCCTTCTCAAGGTATAAACGGTATGTGAGACTTCAAAGGGTAGTAATCGGGGTCCCAGAATAGTACGCGGTAACGTACCACTCAACAGGGAGAAAATATCGATGCAGATCACTCAGGCTAAACAATTTATGGGAAAAGTCGTAAAAATACAATACACAGATAGATGTGGCAACGAATTGACCAAGACGACACACGTTCATGATGTCGCTTATGTTCCGTCCTATGGTGCTTGCCTGATAGGAGATACAGAAGATATTTGGCTAGACAGAGTTACTCAAATGGATGAAGCTGCTTAACCTGATGTTTCATGCGGATTTGTGATTATGCTTGACGTTGTTGTTGAGGACCGATTCATAGATTCGCTGCATCCTGATTATCATTTCTTCGACAGTAAATCGTGAGGAACTGATACGGGCTTTGGCACCCATTTCCAGGCGTTTGGCGGGATCTTCCAGGAGTTCAATTATCTTCTCGGCAAACTCGACATATGAATCATTCGTCAAATAGCCATCTACACCGGATGTAACATTTTCCGGAATACCGCCGGCGTTAACGGCAACAACGGGCAATCCGGCGGTCATGGCTTCGCATATTGCGATCCCTTGTGTTTCGGTTGTTGATGGGAATACAAATAGATCCGAGGCATCATAAAGCTTTCGTATCTTTTGTCTTTCCATCATTCCCATAAACACCACCCTGCCACTCTTCATATCCAGAGACTGAGCGAAGCGCTTTGTTTCATCAAGTGCAGGACCTCCTCCGACGACTACAAGTCGGGCGTCGATGCCTTGATGATCCAATTGCTGCATTGCCCGGAGCATCATTGTCAGATTCTTTTCCCTTGCAATTCTGCCCACATAAAGCAGCATCGCTCCGTCATCAGTACCTACCAATTCCTTCCTGAGATCAGCTCGTTCAGCACTATCAAGCTGGTTAGCGACCGGGTCAACACCCGTTTTTACTATTTCAAGTCTGGTAGTTACCCCGTAGGAGCGCAGAATATCGACAACCGGTTGAGAGGGTACCACCACAACCTTGCATCGGTTATAGTAACACCTCATCAGAGTTGTCATTATCCATTTTGTGATAGCCTTTGGCCGCAAGGGAACATAGTGGGCGTATTCTGTGTAGAGAGTGTGGTTTGTGGATATGACCGGGACTGAATATTTGCGTCCAAGGTCTAACCCCATTAACCCAAGCAGGAATGGAGTCTGGGTGTGGATAATATCGAAGTTTCCATTTCGGAAATCCGCAGTGCAGCGGTTGGAAATAGGAACAGGAATGGGATAGGTGGGCATGAATGGTGTGCGCAAGGACGGTACTCTTATCACATCCGGGTGTGTATCTTTATGCCCCAGATAGGCTGGAGCAAATACCGTTACATGGTTTCCACTCTGCTCCAGACCATCCCGCAGAGTGGCAACACATACACTGACACCATTGACTATTGGTTCGTAGCTTTCAGAGAAAACGGCCAGGCGCATATAAAGTTATATAGTACAGCATCCGGAGCAACTTTCCGGTTCAGTCCGGAAAGCCCACTTTCTAATCCGGAGCCTACTCCTCTCCGCGCGGCTTTCGTTTACTTGATGATTTTTTCGCGGTCTTGTTATTCTGTTCCATAAACCCGAGCACATCGGACAGTCGGAATCTGCGCTGATTCCCAGCTGTCCTGTAGTGCTTTAACTGGTCACTGTTTGTATAACGCCTTACTGTTGTAGGGCAAACGTTGAGTATACGAGCAGTCTCCTCCAGAGTCAATGGCGGATCAAGCAGTTTCTCAATCAACTGAGCCCTGGTGTCACGAAATGTCTTGTAAGACCTTTGAGCTACTTCAGAATCCGGGGAGCTGAACAGCACCTGCAAGTGATGCGGAAGTCTGCTCCAGTTCTCTTGAGTGCTGGTTAAGTCGGTAACAGCCTCCCTTGGCTCAGGTTTAAGTTCAGGTTTGGGTTCAGCTTTTGTGATCTTGCGCTCACGAGGTTCAGTGTGCTCAAGTAGTTCTTCGATTTCCAGTGCTTTGGGCATAATAACCGGTTGCCCATTTGCACTTATTGGTCTTGGATCTCCAGTTCCCTCTGGTGTCAGGAGTAACTTGCCTTCGATTTTCTCAGTCTGTTCTATATCTAATGCTACCTTGGCCTGATATGTTGGCTTGGGAGCAGGCTTATGTTCTATATGTTTAGTTACTTCGTCCGATGTCATAGTCTTTGGACGTTCAGCGACAGCGGTTCCGGCACTTTTGGTAGCTACACGCACATGGGCAGTAGCACTTTTCACAGGTGTATCTGAAATATTGATGGCTCCGATTTCTGCGTTAGGAACGACAACTGAAACCGGAGCAGTAGTATCTGTCGGTGCTTCACTAACAACACTTTGAGCCTTTTTGCTCTTGACTTCAGCTTCGCTTTTATCAACCTTTTTAAGCCACTCGTTGAACCTGTAGTTTATTTTGGCCATTTCCTCCCCTTTCTAGAGTCACACTTGGTTTTGTCGATATAATGGATTATTAACTCGCCGTATTGAATACGACGGTCTCAGCCGGACTAACAGATGAACATTGCATCTCCCAGACTGAGAAATCTGTATTGCTCTTTTAGAGCTTCGTTGTACGCCAGTTGCATCCTGTCTACACCACCAGCCAATGCGCTTACCATTACCAGAAGTGTAGATTTAGGAATGTGAAAGTTCGTTATCAAACAATCTATCACTTGGAAATTATATCCTGGAGTGATAAACATTTTAGTCTCTTCTTGGACAAACCTGAGCAAACGGTGGCCAATTGCACCACTCTCAAGTGCCCTTACTGATGTAGTTCCAACTGCAATAACTCTGCCTTTACAGGATTTTACTGCTTCGACACATTCAGGTCCAATACTGAACCATTCAGAATGCATCTCATGATCCTCGATATTGGCAGTCCTGACTGGTCTGAACGTTGCAATACCTACATGCAATGTCACAAAAGCAGTAGCTACTCCTTTTGCCCTCAGAGCATCAAGCAGCTTATCTGTAAAATGCAGACCCGCTGTCGGAGCTGCAGCAGACCCCTCATTTGAAGCATATACTGTCTGGTATCGCTCCGGGTCTTCTAAAGTCTTGTGTATATATGGCGGTAATGGGACTATTCCCTGTTTTGCCACCTCTTCGTCCGGGTCAGATTCAGAAAAAAATTGAATGATCCGTCCACCCTCGGGTGTCCGGCTCAATATCTCGGCTGTCAGTCCATCCTGAAAGATTAACTTAGTGCCAACTGCCACCCTCCGGCCGGGTTTTACCATTCCGGTCCAAACTCCGGGAGATATCTTCGCAGTCAATAGTAGTTCAACATGCCCGCCTGTCTCCTTGAATCCTTCCAAGCGAGCAGGCATTACACGTGTGTCATTAAAAACAAGCAAGTCACCTTCCTCAAGATATTCCAATATCTCAAAGAAGTGTCTATGCTCTATAACTCCAGACTCTTTATGCAGGACCAGCAATCTAGACTGATCACGTTCCGGAATTGGTTCTTGCGCTATCAACTCTTCCGGAAGATGATAGTTGAAATCCTCAAGTAGCATTTGCTGCCACATAGAAACCACAGCCAATAATGACTGCGAAAACCACGATGGTGTCGATATAGTTCAAGTTGGTTCCATTTAATTAACGGTAATGCGAATCTGCACGGCGAAACCGTCATCATCTCTTCCGTTTACAGATTGATACGTCAAAGTGCCGGGGTGAACACTTACTATAAGATTCTAGCTGCAGCATCCGCGCCTGTCAATCTATTATTTTAAAAAACTACTGCCACAAGATTTACCAGAATAAGGCAATTTAGTCCGTATTAGGTCACCATCAATCGGATGATTATGATAAGTAGGAGAGTGTGTTGGACACACCTACAATACTTCGGCTCTTTCGGCCACATTAACTGAATAAATGGTCAAGTATAAGCGTCAAAAGCTGAACATTCTGCTGCAATATTGCCACATTTTGTCGTAAAAAGAAATTGGAAAAATATATGGTTCCTCTAAAAGTTAAGGTATTTAGTGCTATTGTTGGACTCACAAGATACTTGATCTGCTATCTGCTCTTCGTTCGCCTGCAGCGGGTAGGGGAGATAGTTTTGCCACGGCACGAGCGTAGAGGCCCGGGTTGTCATAGGCAAGTATGCAGTTGGTCATTCCACGTGATGGGTTTGTGATCAGCTTGCCTTTACAATACAGTGCAGAACTACTACCCCCATCCAGGCAAGCGGCGTCTTTGCATTTGAGCTGTTCCAGTGCCCAGGCAAGTCTTCGCAGATGGACAGGCTTAGTTGTAAGTGCAAAGATAAGTTTGTTGGAATATGTGATGCCAACAGCAGCGCGAAGATTTTTCGCAGTATGGACCCGGCTATGGAATCCCTCTAAGCCAGGCATTACAATAGTTCTACCGCCAAGCACCAGCGTAGGACCAACTTCCACCACATTCTGATAAGCATCACGGTCATAGATACCAGGTATATACGTGGGAAACAACTTTACTTTACCTGCCCAGTCAATGGTCAGCGCTGCGCCAAGATATCCTTTCCACACCGATCTTCCATCTATGATAATATCACCTGTCGGTTTTAAGGTCCGAGTACAGAAGAAAGTGCCATCAACGGCAGCGGCTGGTCTGGTCCGCTTCAGCATTGATCTGAAACTCTCAGAATGACCTATACCGTATCTGGCTACAGCGGGAGTGACTACAACATCCGGACTGTTCAAGTCTACGGTGACAACATTCAACCATATTCCTGCGCGCTTAACCTTTGAGTAACAAATAGAGTGTGTAGCGAACACGGGTGATGTTTGGCTGAGCAACACCCATATTGCCATCATCCATAAAATGCGTTTGACGAACATAATACTTCCTCTTAAATAACTATATTTATGATTGCATAGAGTATTACCATTATCATCGGATATCTTATCCGTATTGGTTATGGTTTGCTTTGCTTTTAGCTCGATCACCGAGTAGAGTAAAGCATGCTGAATGATGCGAATATGTAATTAGATGATAAGCTTATACTGGCAAATGATGTGTAGTGTCTGCGGCTGGCTTAAGATTAATATTAACTATTCTGTGTTTGAAATGCCCATGAAGCTTGATCCACAGAATCACAGCCCCAACCGCCATCATAAGAGCATAAAATCCAAAAAGAATCCTTGTATCCAAGTGATGGCTATGACAGAATGCAAGCAGCAGCGGAACACAAAATGGTGCGATTAGTCCCCTCAGCCCTCCCAATAGCGCATAAATCGACTGATATTCAGCGTTGAGTCCAGGTTTTGTGAAATATACAATCCCACTGAAGTAAGAGAGTTCAATACCGGACATCACAATGCCATTAATAATAGCAGACGGGATCAGATACCACGGATTAATAACCAGTATATAGTTTATCGAAATTAGGCATATCATGAATATGCAGATGATTGTCGCTTTTATCGGTGATCTGGTATCGACATACTTGCCCCAATATGGATATGACAGCATCCAGAAAACTGTTGAGATATTAGCCAGAACTGCCACCTGCTGCCCAGTGATATGTAGATTATCAACTTGAAAAATCGGCATCTGAGTACAGAGCAGTATATTTCCGAATCCAAACAGGAATGTTCCGAATAAATAGGACTGATAGGCGGAATCATCTTTCAGGACCTGCAATAGACTCTTTGCATATTCGATCCCGGTTTTTTTCTGCACAACGGGATTATTTCCGGAGTTCAATTTGGGCTTGATTGTACGGAAAACCAATGCCGATAATGCACCGAATACTCCCCCAGCAGCGAATATCCATTTATAGTCTACAATTCCCTGTTTGAGCAATACTCCTATCAGCTGCGTGGTTATCAGAGCAGTAACAGCCATTCCAACACGCACAAGGGCCATCAGCTTGCCTCTACAGTTGACAGGATATATCTGGGTCATCACTGCTGCATATGCAGGAGACACTATTGAACCAGACAACATCACCGGAGTCATAAGCAGGGCATACAGAGCAGCTGACCCTGAAAACGGCATCAGTAGTAGAGTTGTTCTACCAATAAGCAGCGGCCAGAAAACAGCTTTTAATTGATTGGATGTCCGTGTGAAATGAGCGTAGAACCCTGCAAGCATCATACCAGCAAAGGGTAGGGCAATGAGCAAACTGATAATGTTGTCACTCGCATGCAATTTGTCACGGGCAACAAAGTATATGAATGGATTTACAGCCCCAATAAAAACGCCTACGAGCAGAGCGCCCACTGAGTCCCTATTAAACGAGTCTCTGGTTTCTTGCGGGACGAATCTCTTCAAAAACAAAAGGAGTGGACCTCACTATCGCGGCGTACGTACACATATTCTAACACATCAGGCTTGCCAGGGTATGATTGAAGATGTAACTGTAATCTGCTTTCCATTCGTCCTGAGCTTGTCGAAGGATGAACGGAAAGCAGATTGGAAGCAGTCAATGATATTACATGACGCTGTCGAATTCGAGTTTCAAAACAAGAACTTCACCCGGCAGTTTATTAGCAGGCAGCCTGCATATCCGCAGGATATGTTCCTCAGGGGGAGGGGGCCCCTTTACAGTATGACAACTGGGAACGACGTCGATGCTTGTTTTGATTTCTTCCCCGGTATTCAACAGACTTGCGCGCAAAGGCAGTTTGTTCAATGGTGGAAGCAATACACGATCACTCGATAGAGGACTGACCAAATGGACATAAAGGGTGTTACCGCGACGGGTAAGCATTACCTGATTGTTTGTAGTCAAAGACGAAGCAGGTTCTACATCAATCAGACTTTCACTGACCCGCTTATACCAGTCGCCAATATTGCGCAGTATCTGTTGAGAAACCTCAGGTATTGAACCGTCAGCTTTTGGACCAACATTCAATAGATAGTTGCCGTTCTTAGTAAGGACTCTGTCAATGGATTCCATGAGAAAACGGTCTGTGAAATAGTCTTCATCTTCTCGGTATCCCCAACTCTCAACGCCAATCGACTGGCAAGCTTCTACAGGGCTGGTATAAGCTTCTAGCTGATTGGTCGTCGATATATCGAAATCGCGTTCAGGAGTTGAGAAATCCCCTTCGCTGAGTCCACGGTTATTGATGATGATTCCGGGTTGCAGAGACCGTATCATCTCATTGACAGTTGGGTCGAAGCACTCCGTTTCATTGCAGTCCCACCAGAACCCGTGGATTTTGCCATAATTCGTACAGATTTCCCTTGCCTGCTCACGGACATACTCGAAATATTTCAAAACGTCCGGTTGGTCACCCTGTTCAGGCTTGGGTAATTCGTGACCGCGGTCCTGATTTGGGTAGTTTGGGTGGTGAGTGTCCGTGACACAGTAGTATATGCACAGCGGGAAATTGCGCCGGTGGCATGCATCAGCGATCATAGCAAGTATATCTTTGCCAAACGGCGTGTTCATCACGTTAAAATCGGTTGCAGCTGTGTCCCACATGCAGAAACCGTCGAGATGTTTTGATGTGAATGTGAGATACTTCATCCCCGCAGCTTCAGCAATATCCAGCCACTCATCTGGATCAAACTGGACCGGATTAAACTGGGACATTAGTTTTCTATATTCATCACGTGATTCACCAAGCAGCATTTGGTGCTGCTCGTGCCAGGCCGGGATTGCATAAAGCCCCCAGTGTATAAATAATCCAAAGCGTTTTTCAAAAAACCAGTCTCTACCATCTGAAAAATAGTTCATATTCGTCACCTAACTGCATCTCCGTCATTTTTCGCACTTTAAATGCTGGCCGTCAGCAGCAGTTCAGCCTGACGTAATACTCAACAAGAGTGAACTCTTACGGCCGGCATTATTCAACAAGCTTCAATATTAACCGATAGTATGAACAAAGCTGGGAGTATAAATGCACATACATATGCCAGCTCGTTGCGGGATCAGTCCCCTTTAACTCTAGCCACTCCATTTTTTACCTGGGCAGCTTTCAGCTTTCCGAAGTAAACATCCAAAATTGCACGGCAAACCGGTGCTGCAGTCGAAGCTCCGTGCTTTCCTTGTTCCACAACACAGGCAATTGCGATTTGTGGGTTTTCCAATGGGGCAAAGCATATGAACCAACCATGGGCTGCATGTGGTGGGTTTTGTGCAGTGCCTGTTTTTCCAGCAACCGCTATGTCGTTTATATTTACGACTCTACCCGTTCCGCTGACTACTGCTGCTCGCATTCCCTGTCTGACCAATGCAAATGCCTGAGGGTCTGCTTCTACAGTGCGGACCAGTTTGGGATGAGTTTTGTGAACAATTATACCACGTGTATTTAATATTTCATCTACTACGTATGGTTTATATACTTTTCCATCATTGGATATCGCAGCTGTAGATACAGCCATCTGAAGTGGGGTGACAAGTACATATCCCTGGCCGATAGAAGTATTCAGAGTATCACCCGGATACCAGGACTCTTTGAAGCGTTTTTCTTTCCACTCCGGGTCAGGCATAGCACCCAGAGTGCCACTCTTATGTCTGCTTTCACTTGGCAAGTCGACCCCTGTTTCCTGTCCTATTCCAAATTGTTTTACGATATACGCCATTCGGTCAATGTGTAGACGCAGAGACATCTCATAAAACCATACATCGCACGATTCGGACAATGCTTTTATGAAATTCACATTTCTATGCACAGCCCAGCATTTAAATTTGCGGTTACCGAGTTGTTTGACTCCGGAACAGTATGCTGTTGTATACTCCGTGCATGCTCCATACTTCAAACCGGCTGTGGCAACCATGGGCTTAAATACTGAACCAGGAGGATAGGCATTTGTAAGAGCCCGATTTTGCATTGGATGGTTTTTATTTGACATAATGTTGTGCCAGGCCTCAGGGTCGACACTCTTTACAAAAAGATTCGGATCAAATCCTGGGGTGCTGACCATAGTCAATACTGCACCGGTTCTTGGGTCGATCGCTGCAACTCCTCCTACTTGTTTACCCATAGCCTTGTAGGCTGCAGCCTGAAGGTCTGAATCAATAGTAAGTTTGAGCGTCTGTCCCGGCAATGAAGGTTTTTCACCAAGCACTCTTACCGCTCTCCCCATTGCATTGACCTCTATCTGTTTGCCGCCATCTGTTCCACGCAATTCAGTTTCATATTGTTTCTCAAGGCCTGCTTTGCCCACATAATCATTGGCTCCATAATCGATATCTCTCTTCTCAGCGGCATCGATCTCGTCCTGGTTGATTTTACCGAGATATCCAACAACATGGCAGACAGAAGAGCTCATCCCGTATTGTCTTATGTGGTCGAGTTCAACACTTACACCCGGTAATCTAGTCCTGAGCTCTCCGATCATTGCCACTTTATCCAGGCCCACATCTACGGCTACACGCATAGGAGATCCAGGTCTACTGTCACCTTTATCTATAAGGGACAGCATATTTGCCTTCGTAATCTGCAGGATACCACAAAGTGTACTCATAGCTTCGGGAGTTTTGACCAGAATATCAGGGGTTGCCAATACAACAAACTGCGCCCTGCTTGAGGCTATGGTCCTGGATTTTCTATCAAGAATTGTCCCTCTGGGGGCACGGACGCTCAGTAGACGGGTTCGGTTGGATTCGGATTGTTTAAGGAGTTCAGCTCCGCTAACTACCTGCAGATACCATAATCTGGACAGCAGAAGAAAACACAGCGCAGCAACCCAAATTATTGCAATGTTTGTCCGAAGTTGCTGTAGTTTATGTTCTTCAGGATGAGGAGTAAGCATAATTAGGGGTGGTGGAGGTGAGAAGTAAGACGTAAGACGAAGGCAAATTCCTCCACGACGTCTTACTTTGTTGTCTTACCACTTACCTCCCTTCTATGGCTTTTCATGGATGTTGCATATCTGAGTAGGAACTTCGTCTATTGGCATTCTTTTCTTGTGCTTATTAGGACAATATGGACCTGCCAGCATTCCTGAGTCAGGACATATATTGACTTCTACAGTGGTCATGTCCGTGTTTTCCTGCCCCGAAGTAACAGTCTTTTCTGAGTGAATATCGCAAACCGCGGGAACCGCAGACCTGTCGAATGTCTCCCAGTGAGTGGATTTACACTTAGAAGTGGCTTTCAATCCACTATCATTGCATATTCTTACAGATACCGTATCAGTGTCTTCCGGGATGGACACATCTGTTCCTGCTGGAGGTTTAGTAGAGTCCTTGAGCTTAGTAACGGGTTCCTCGGGTTTGGGTACTGCAGGTAACCCTTCTGCCTCTCTCTTATGCTTTGCCCGGACTGCATCCAGCACTGGAATGGACTTTTGCATAAACTGACTCCAGATAGGAGCGCAGACCTTCCCGCCAAATGCACTGTGCATAGGAGCGTTATCATCATTTCCAACCCAGCAAGCCGCCACAAGTTTTTTTGGAACATACCCGATGAACCATGCATCCCGGTCACTGTTGGTAGTTCCAGTCTTGCCGCGGGCATCATGAATAACTGCAGCCTTATAACCAGTGCCGTGAGTTACTACGCCTCTAAGCAGACCATCCATGGTGTCGACTACTTTTTTGCTGAGCACCTTTCTGGATGTCGGTTTGTAGTCCTGTATAGTCTCACCGTGTGCGTTTTGAATTCGTATTATCGCACATGGTTCTACATATTCCCCTTCATTTGCCATTGTACCGTATGCTGCAGCCATCTCCAGAGGGTGAACTCCCTTAATACCACCGATCGCTGCAGGAAGATAGGGTTCCAACTCAGATTTAATCCCCATCATTTGAGCATACTTGATGACTTTTTCGATACCAACTCGATCGGCCGTTCTAATTGCAGGAAGGTTGATCGACTGTTCGATGGCGGTTCTTACACTTACCCATTTGCAATATTTGTCATCGTAATTCCTTGGTGTCCATTCTTTACCACCGCTGCCTGGGTAGGAAATCCTGGAATTCTGCACACGGTCACTCGGTCTCAGGCCTAGTTCAGCAATTGCTGCAGTATAAACGAACAGTTTGAAAGTGCTTCCCGGCTGACGACCGTTGCCTTGAACCGTACGGTTATACTGGGACGCCGGGTCAACACTGCCGACCATTGACACAATATAGCCATTTGTTGGATCAAGTGCGATGAAGCAGCCTTCAGTTGTTCTGCGGGTAGACTCATATCTATGGACTCCGTCGCGCAGAGCCTTTTCGGCCGCTAGCTGCATCTCATAATTTAGAGTGGTATATATTCGGAGCCCACCATTAAAAATAACTTCATCAGTGAACTTTGACCGCAGCTGTTTAATCACATAATCCATAAAATGGGGAGCTTTGTAAATTGTCCGCCCTCTGCGTTTAGGAACAATCCGTATCTTCTCCTGCTTGGCATCATTAGCGTCGGATGTGCTTATGTATCCAAGCTGAGCCATTCTATTGAGAACAACATCACGCCTATTTAGGGCAGCCTCCATATCCTCATACGGGGACCAGTCGGATGGCCTTCGTGGAAGTCCTGCCAACATCGCTGATTCTGACAGTGAAAGCTGGTCAACGCGTTTGCCCAGGTATGTTCGTGCTGCTGCCTGAACACCAAATGCTCCGCTGCCGTAGTATACCCTGTTAAGATAAAGCTCCAGGATTTTTTTCTTCGAGAAATTGCGCTCAATAAGAATAGCTAGAACAGCTTCCTGGATCTTACGTTCTACAGTTTTTCGTTGAGTCAAGTAAACATTTCGTGCCAGCTGTTGGGTGATAGTGCTTCCACCCTGAGCCATTCGATGGCCTCGAAGGTTTTGATAAACAGCTCTGGCAACACCTCTAAGGTCAACTCCGGAGTGTTGGTAGAATCTGCTGTCTTCGATTGCTACAGTCGCATTGAGAAGTTCATTGGGGATATTATCAAGAGGCACATTAGTGCGGTCTTCGCGGAATATTCGACCCAAAACTACACCGTCGCTGGAATAGACGATAGTAGCCTCTGGGGCTTCGATGTCTTTCATGCCCTCAGCTTTTTCCAGCATACTGGAAAGAGTTACGAAAAGGCCAAGAGTTACCCCGACAGATGCGCTTATGCCAATAAGCACCATAACCTGTAGAAATGTAACAAATGACCTTAATTTACTCTTTGGGGCCTTGCGGATAGCCCTTGTTGAACTGTGTTGGGTCCTCATAGTATTGCAAACTCATTATAGTACCGAGCATCCTTGCTGTCAAACTCACGCGCAAGACAGGATGTAATTGTCTTCATTTTTGTAAGAAATTCCCTTCAGTATATACTTAAGTAACTGACTTAGATATGAAATTTCAGTGGATGGTAGCCAACTGCTTTTCGAGCGTATATTTTATGCTTTGAAAACAATCGTCTATAATATAGACGGGTAAAAACTATGTATGAAATTTCAGTTGAAGATACTTTTGATTCTGCACACTGCCTTACAGATTACGATGGCGCTTGCAGTAACCTCCATGGCCACACATACCGCACAATAGTCCGGTTTCGTTTTTCTGAATTGGGCAGCAGTGGTATGGCAATAGATTTCGCCTATGCGAAAAAAGTGATCCAGAAAATCCTTTCAATACTGGACCATCAATATATTAACGACGTGAAACAGTTCAAAGATACACCACCAAGCGCAGAAAATATATCTTCTTTTATCTTTTATCAGGTAAAACAGCAGATACCACAGGTTCACAGCGTCAGTGTTTGGGAAACTCCTACTAATTGTGCAACGTTTTTTGAGGACTGACTGTTCATTGAAATCGAATAAATTGACAGGTAATGTGGTAGAAATATTTTCCTCAATTCAAGGGGAAGGCTTGTTTTGCGGTCAAAGGCAGACTTTTATTCGCATGCATGGCTGTAATCTTGCCTGTTCATTCTGCGATACCCCTAGTGCCTTGCAGAATCATCCATGCATTGAGATGACAACGTTACAACTTGCTCATGAATGTGCATGTTTAGGTGTTTACGATGTATCTCTGACCGGTGGAGAACCGTTGTTGCAGGCTGACTTTCTTTCCGAACTAATTGTCACTATGATGAATTCTTCAGACAAAGGCAAAGTCCCACAAAAACCTTTCCGGTTTCATCTGGAAACCAACGGTACACTTCCAAAACCCATGAAGCAGATAGACCATCTCGTCGATGTCGTTGCAATGGACATAAAACTACCGAGTGCAACAGGATTAGATCCTTTATGGAAACAGCACGCTGAATTCCTTGAAGCCTGCAGTGTAGATAAAGTTTTTGTGAAAGTAGTTGTTGCCGCAGAATCTACTCAGGATGAGATAATAACTGCTTCCAAGCTCGTTGCAGGGATATCTCCAAATATTCCTATGATACTTCAGCCGGTATCGGGATCAAACCAACCTTGTGGTGATGTACTTATCAGCCACCAGAACACTGCATCAGATTTTCTCCGGGATGTCCGGGTGATTCCACAGTGCCACAAGATACTGGGTGTAAGATGAAGCGAGTAGGCCTGACATCTACAGTCCCGGTGGAAGTCATATATGCAGCCGGATGGACTCCCATTGACCTCAACAACGTATTTATAACCTCCAAAAACCCGCAGGAAATGGTCTCCAATGCCGAAAGAGAAGGATACCCCAGAAATGCGTGTGGTTGGATAAAAGGGATCTACACTGCCGCTATACGCTCGGACCTGGATGCCGTTATTGCAGTTGTAGAAGGTGATTGTTCGCAGACACATGCAATGACCGAGACCTGGCAAATGGCTGGAATGCGCATTATTCCATTCTCTTATCCCTATAGTCGTAATGCCGGCGAACTAAAAAACTCGATAGAAAAACTGATGGCAGAGCTGGACACTGATTGGGATCAGGTCCGGATTTGGAAGAAAAGACTCGATAACATTCGCACAAAAGTCTGGGAACTGGACGGGAATACCTGGAAAGATCTCTCATATTCTTCAGAGCAGAACCATTACTTCCAGGTCTGCTGCAGTGACTACAACATGAACCCGGATGCTTTTGAAATCGAAATCGATGAAGCACTCAATAATCCAACACCTGGACAAGCTAATATCAGGCTGGGTTTCATTGGTGTTCCTCCGATTTTCAGTGATTTATATAGCTTTATAGACAATCACGGGGCCAGAGTGGTTTTCAACGAAGTACAGAGGCAGTTCACAATGCCATTCGATACCGATGATATCGTCGAACAATATTTACGCTACACGTATCCATATGATATCTTCGGTAGAGTAGAGGACATAAATCGAGAAATTGAACGACGACAAATTGACGGTATAATCCACTATACCCAGAGCTTCTGTTTCCGGCAGATTGAAGATATTATCGTCAGAAAACAGGTTAATGTGCCAATATTGACCATCGAGGGAGATTCTCCCAGTTCCCTAGACGCCCGAACCGGACTTCGCATCGAGAGTTTTCTGGAGATGCTGGACTGGAAGACAGCGCGGAAGTAGCTATGCAGTTGATTCTGTTTCGGGTGCGATTGCAAATCGCACCCGAAACAGACTGTTTTCAGACTGTTCTAGACTTAGTTGCCGAAAGCCTCGTCGAAGACTCTGGCGCTCTTGGGGAAGTCTACTTTTTTCACGAATTCACAGGCTTCTTTCGCACCGTGTTCGCGGTCCATTGCGGCATCTTCCCACTCTACAGATAGAGGACCGTTGTAACCGATATCATTGAGCGCGCGGATGATCTCTTCGAAGTTCACTCCACCTCTGCCAAGGCTGCGGAAATCCCATCCTCTTCCACGGGTTCCGAAGTTCAGGTAGCTGGCCAGGATTCCGGTCTCGCCGTCAAGTGTAATTGCAGCATCCTTCATGTGCACATGGTAGATCCTGTCAGGGAAGCTCATTATGAACTTTGCAGGGCATACCATCTGCCAATGCAGGTGGCTGGGATCGAAGTTAAACCCGAATGCCTTGCGGCCTCCGATGGCTTTGACTGCTCTCTTGGCTGTGATTGTGTCGAATGCAATCTCAGTGGGATGCACTTCAAGAGCAAACTTGACTCCACACTCATCGAAAACGTCCAGGATAGGATTCCATTTCTCTGCGAAATCAGCGAATCCGTCCTCTATCATCTGTTCGCTGCAGGGAGGGAAGCTGTATAGCATGTGCCAGATGGAGCTTCCGGTGAATCCGTTGACAACGTCTACACCAATGTTCTTAGCTGCACGTGCGCTATTCTTCATTGCTTCTATTGCCCATGCACGTTTGGCGTTGGCATTTCCTGCACAGCTGGCTGGAGCGAAAACATCAGTTCGAGCATCATCGTTGAGGTCGCAGACAAGCTGTCCAGCAAGGTGGTTGCTGATAGCTTTAACTTTAAGACCGCTCTTAGCAAGAATTTCCACTCTGCTCTGTGCATAGGCTATGTCTGTGGCAGCTCTGTCAACGTCCACATGGTCTCCCCAGCATGCCAGTTCAAGTCCTTCAAATCCCCAACTGGCAGCCAGCGGCGCCAGCTCTTCCAGCGGTATATCCGCAAACTGTCCAGTGCAAAGCGTTACTAGTCTATTTCCCATTGTGTATTCTCCTTTTGATAATAAAATATTGCGCTCTACGAATTCAGCGCGCACTACATATTTATGTCATCCTGAGCCCGACAGTTGAATGTGCCAACTAATTTCAACTAGAAACCCTATAAGTTTGGGCGGCCAAATTGTGGTGCAGGCTTCCAGCCCGCCTTTACCCCGATTTCTTAGGAGAAAGTAAGATCAGCTTTTTCCATTCGATTAAAAAAGCAGGTCCTTGATCCATCCAAAGAAACCATGTTGTTTGGACGACTTTTTATACTGCAGTAACTGGTCTCATTTTATAATCTAAATAAGTTGGCTCCCCCAACTTGGGGGTCAGCTAAGTTTCAGCCACTTCTGATCGGCTTTGGATGATTCTACCACGGTTGATATGAACATCATCCCGCGCAGGCCATCGTCGGCATTCGGGAAGTCGCCGGTAGCGTTTTTATCTCCAGCAAGCCTCGCATAAAGCGTTTCAGCGAAGTTGTTGTAGATGTTTGCAAAAGCTTCTACAAATCCCTCGACGTGACCAGCCGGGAGTCTTGTGTTATTCTTGGCTGAATCACCAACAAAACCAGTCGCAGTGCGAAGTATCTCGGTCGGTTTGTCCAGCCATTTTACTATCAGAGTGTTGGGCTCCTGCTGATGCCACTCGATTCCGCCTTTTTCACCATAAACTCTTATTGCCAGTGCATTTTCTTCACCAATGGCAATTCCACTTGCAGAGAGGACTCCCTTTGCGCCTTTGTTGTAACGCAGCAGCACATTGCCGTCATCGTCCAACAGACGCCCAGGAACGAATGTCGTAAGGTCCGAACATAATTCCTCAACCTGAAGCCCTGTGATATATTCTGAGAGGTTGAATGCATGGGAACCGATGTCTCCCATTGTGAAGCTGACACCTGAACGTGCCGGGTCAGCTCTCCAGGCAGCCTGCTTCTGTCCTTCACCCTCGAGAGAAGTTGCCATCCAACCCTGAACAAACTCGACGCTGATTCTGCGGATTGCTCCCAGCTTGCCTTCAGCAATCATTTGCTTCGCTTCTTTGACCATCGGATAACCGGTGTAGTTGTGGGTCAGTCCAAATAGCAATCCGGTCTCTTTGACTTTGTCAGCAAGCTGTTTGGCTTCTTCAACCGTGAAAGTCATGGGCTTGTCGCACATCACATGGAAACCGGCATCCAGAGCCATCATCGCCGGTTTGAAATGTGCATGATTAGGTGTCACTATACTCACGAAGTCCATCCTGACATCAGCCGGTAACCTGGACTCAACTTCAATCATCTCTTCGAAGCTGATATATACTCTCTCTTCAGGTATAAGGAGTTCAGCTCCGCTGGCCTTGGAGCGCTCTGCATCGGAACTGAATGCCCCGCATACTAACTCAATCTTGTCGTCGAGTCTGGCTGCCATTCGATGCACACCACCGATGAAGGCACCCTGTCCTCCACCGACCATACCCATTCTAAGTCTTCTGTTCATACTCGATTCCTCCCATATAAATGATATACACGTAATATGTAAATCGGTTGTTTTGACGTAAGGATTGCTAATATTGCCTTCTCACCATCTATCATCCAACATTGACCCATCGGATTCCTTCTCATTTTTTAGGTGATGGTGATGCAATTACTGCCGCAGTGCGCAATTTGTTGTGTAGAATTGCCAAATCCAGAGCAGTACGTCCCTGGTTGTCTTTGACCGAGAGTGATGCACCGGATCGGATAAGCAGGTCAGCTACTTCTGTATTTCCAAGAGACGCTGCGACTTGCAGAGGAGTTACACCTTTCCTGTTTCGCGCATTGACTATACCCCCAGAAGCCATAATAACCTTTGCTGCTGTTGTGCTGTTAGTGTCGGCTGCCCAATGGAGCAGAGTGGTTCCGTTAACATCCTTTGTTCTGGCCAGTATCGGTTTTTCCTTCAAGACTGTCTGCAATGAAGATATGTTTTTCTGCTTGATTAACTTTACTGTCTCATTGAATGTCGAAACAGCAAATCGTTGTTTTACTGGTGCAGATACAGTTGACTGCGGCTTTACATCGATAAATCTCCTCACGCAGACCGGCCTGTATGGCCAAATTGTGCCGTAACTAACTCCTTCTTTAGGTAATGTTTCTGCAGTCTGAGCATTTCCGGTATACAGCGCTGCATGCCCGGTCATCACCAGAACATCACCATACTTTAACTCATCTTTGACCATTGGCCCAGTGTTGCAGGTAGCCAGGTACATCGACCCATGAGGAAGTTTCACTCCAAGAGCATCGTGGACAGCCATTACAAATCCCGAACAATCCGTACCGGTGCGCGAAGCCCCTCCCCATTTATACGGCGTTCCCTGCCACTCATTAACAAGCTGTGCCAGTTTTTGTAGCTTTGGATCAGATGGTTTACTATCATCTTCACTCAGCCTGGCTTTTATGAACCCGGAGTATCCGGTATCTAAATCCTTTTTATTGATAGATACTCTACGTATATCGGTGTCTGTAGCCACCCAGGCATCACCTCTTATGCTTGCAACGAAATTTGCTGAGAGTTTAGGTTCGTTCCAGGGCAGGAATGCCTCCCGTTCTCCATTTTTAACATCAAATCGGAAAAGAGCAGAGCCGGATGTCCACCACATTACGCCACTGGAAAAATCCGGGGAGTTAATTCTACTCCATTTGGGTAATATATCTGCAAAATTGGTTTCATCGAATGTTATCCCGGTGTCAGTTATATTCAGCTTTACCAGGCTTCGCCCAGTCAACAGGAAGCAGCCATCCGCATTAGTGACAATCTCTCTGGCTGGTCCTGCCATTGCAGCTTTACCCAGTTCAGTCATCTCACTGCCTGTAATTGAACGAAATGTTGTATCGTAACTGTCTCCATTTCCTCTACTCGAAACAACCAGGGTCCTACCTTCGAATTGAGCAATGCGAACTGTTGATGCATATAAATCCCGTGATACTTCAGGAGTAAAAGCATATTCTGCAGGCAGGATTTCACCAGTCTCAGGATCCATAAATTCAATTCCCTGGTCAAAAAACATTACAGTCATACCGTTCCAACAGGTAATGTCTTTGACTGCCGGTAGACCAGCCTGGGTTAAATCATAAACGGAAATCTCCCGCTCAGGTTCCTTGAAGCCCACAATAGCTTGTGGATTTTGTGTTATCCACCAGATTCGGCCTTGAATTTTATGAATGACAGAGGGAGAGCCCAAAGGCATTTGGGGAGTAATAGTGTAGCCTGAATGCTTTTTGACATCATAAACGGATACAATGCCATCTTTCGCGCCAATTAGCAGGCTGTCATCAACAGATGTGATCGCTGATGCCTGCACTTTTAGACAATTGGGATTGAAAGCAACTGAGCATGGGATGCGTGTCATTGTTAGTGTCGGAGATGCAGCAGCTAACATCCCCGGCACCCACAAAAATACCGCTATCAGGATAACTATTGATCTGTAAATACTTTTTGCCAAAGCTGAATACTACCCTTATTCGATATAACCCATCTCTTTCCAAATCTCTTTGGCGTATTTTATGGCTTCTTCACTCGGTGTGACTTCTCCAAAAATACTTGAGTAGGGTTGTCCCGGTTTTCGGTCTTCCGGGAATGGAGACCAATCGTCATTTTCGTATTGCTTTCGCATAGACTCAATCCTGAAGTCCGGTATCTCGAATGGTTTACCATTATCCAGGCACGATTTCCAAGACTGGATTCCGACAATACTCATGTCAATGCCTCGATATACGTTCATCCAGGGCTGTTCGTTCCTGCGGATTGCTTCAGCGAAGTAATAACTGGTGAAAAAGTCTCCGCCACCGTGACCCATATTTGCGGCTATGTCAGATGATACAGGGAACTCAGGGGCATAAATCTCTTCCGTATGGTCACCTTCTTCCATATCCCATCTCTCATGTACTATCCGCAATTCCGACTGATTTCCGGTCCGCAGGTTCTCCATCAATCCTCGTGAGCCATGGAACCTGTACCAAATGCTGTGGCCTCTCAAACAAAGACCAAACAAACGAGCGACTGCATTGTTATCCATCCGGGCAATGGTAACGAATCCAAAATCACGGCACTTCACATGTTTGTTTTCTTTATCAAAAGGTGATTGAGGAATACTGAGTGAGTTCACACTGGTCGGACGTGTATCAGTGACGTACATAATGGGAGACAGGGCATGCGTGCAGTAGTATGTGGGAGGAATGTGATTTCTCCAGTGTCCCATCCCAGGTCCGAGTTGATTATAAAGCTTGGAATCACCAGGATGGTTATATTCGCCCTCGGCATACTGGATTTCACCGATTTCCCCGAGTTGATACAACCTGCGCATTTCCTGGACATAGGCGAAGTATGCATAGTTCTCAGCGAAGAAATAGATCTTGCCGCTCTTCTCAACTTCACGGGCCAGAGCTACACCTTCTGCCATTGTTTTGCAGGCGCTGGTCTCGCTCATCACATGTTTGCCTGCTTGTAGGGCTTTTATTGCAAAAGGAGCATGCTGGTGGAAGTAGTTAGCCAGGACCACCGCATCCATATCGTGCTCCAGAAATTTATCGTATTCAGTGTAGGTGGTGACATTGAGCTTTTTTCCGGCTTCAAGCAATTTTTCTTCCCAGGTATCGCACAATGCCACCAGTTCCATACCTGCCAGATGGGCATTGTCCGCAAACCCGAATCCACGTCCAACTCCAACAACACCAACCCGAATCTTCTTCTCCATAATCACCCTCCAAAAAGCATTACATGCAATCCTGATTAGTATGGCCAATCACAGGTCTTGTGTCAACAGGGAAAGGCTTCAGATTTAGAAAGGAAAGGAAGAATTATGAGTTATGAATTATGAATGAATGGAATTGAACGTGTTGATTTTTGATGTATGAGTAAATTGTGTGGGATTAGGTCGAACTCTATTGGAATCATCGAGGCGTAGCGCAATCCGTTCGTGCTGAGCGAATCTAAGCAATCGCATATATTCCTCCGTGTGGGGTGAGTCGAAGTATGAATGGATTGCGCGGTCAACTCAGAGCTGGAATAATTGGGTTCTACAATACTGAACTCCTGCTTTTTGACTTGAGCCTCATGTTTGGGTATGCTAGTTCATAGTCTTGCAATGTGCTTTGGAGGTAATGACCTTATGAAATACCTGTTAGGGATAGATATTGGGACCAGTGGGACCAAGGCTCTGTTGATCAATGCAGCCAAGGGTGGGGAAGTGGCGTGGTCCAGTACACGCACTTACCCCTTGTATACTCCTAAACCTCTCTGGGCTGAACAGGAGCCTGAGGACTGGTGGCAGGCGACTGTCGCCGCTGTCCGTGATGTTTTAGAATCTTCCGGAGTAAGCGCAAAGAGCATTAAGGGCATTGGACTCAGTGGTCAAATGCATGGATCAGTATTCTTGAACCCACAAAATCAAGTCCTGCGTCCTGCCATATTGTGGTGTGACCAGAGAACACAAACCGAGTGCGACTGGATAATGAATACCGTTGGGCACGCCAAAGTCATTGATCTGATAAGTAACCCGGTGCTCACGGGATTCACTGCTGGCAAAATTGTCTGGCTCCGTAACCATGAAGCCAGTCTATATTCTCAGGTAAATAAAGTCCTTCTGCCCAAGGATTATATAAGGTTTAGACTGACTGGTGAATATGCCACTGAAGTATCGGATGCCAGTGGAACTGCACTGTTTGACGTAAAAAACCGCAGCTGGTCGGGTGAAATGCTCGATGCTTTGGAAATCCCGGCAGACTGGATGCCAAAGGTTTATGAGAGTCCGGAAATCTCCGGTAAAGTCAGTGCAGAGACTGCAAATCTTACAGGTCTGGTTGAAGGCACTCCGGTAGTCGGTGGAGGAGGGGATCAGGCAGCAGGGGCTGTCGGCAATGGCATCGTAGAACCTGGAATCATCTCCAGCACAGTAGGCACCTCCGGGGTCGTCTTTGCGTTTTCAGACAAACCTCTTGTTGATCCCAAACTTCGTGTCCACACATTCTGTCATGCTGTTCCGGACAAGTGGCATGTGATGGGTGTAATGTTGTCCGCCGGCGGAAGTCTGAGATGGTATAGAGATACTTTTGCGCAGGATGAGAGCGTAGTTGCGAAATCACTGGGGCAAGACCCGTATGAGATAATCAGCCAGCAAGCCGCAAAGGCCCCTGTAGGCAGCGAAGGACTTTTATTCCTGCCATATCTTACCGGAGAGCGGACACCTTATGCTGATCCCAATGCACGTGGTGTATTCTTCGGGATGACCCTCCGGCATGAACGCAAGCATTTTGTTAGAAGTATTCTTGAAGGCGTAGCATATGGAATGAATGATTCCTTCGGAATATTAGATGAAATGGGAGTTCCGATCAGTCAGGTAAGAGCATCTGGCGGAGGCGCAAGAAGCGAGGTTTGGCGGCAGATCCAGGCTGACGTGACCGGGTACGACCATGTGACTATAAATATCGACGAAGGTCCGGCCCTTGGTGTCGCTTTGCTCGCAGGAGTTGGTGTGGGCATTTATCCGGATGTAGAGAAAGCCTGTCGTGAAGTTATTAAGGTAGACTGTTCCACTGAAGCAAATGTGGAGAACAACAAAAAATACAAACAGTATAATTCAGTCTATCGCTCGTTGTATCAATCCCTGAAAGGGGATTTCGGAAAACTGGCGCAGATAGAGTAGTTGAGACTGAGAGAAGGTGGAGTATTGAATAAACTGCTTATACTTATTTGTTGTGTTAGCTTACTGACTTTGTCTTGCTTCGCTAATGCGGATAAAGAAATAAAACCGGTTCCCCCAAAAGGATCCTGGACCAAGAAATCTGTCTATAAATGCATGAAAGCAACGTGTGAGATTACACTCGATGGCCGTGTTGATGAAGCCGCCTGGAAAAATGCTGTAGTTATACCCAATCTTTGGCAGGCGAATTTCTGGTATTATGGTTCAGGTAAGGATGTTAAGGGTTTCTGGACAACACAAAAAACAAAAGTACGGTTACTTTACGATGAAAAATACGTCTATATAAGCGCTGAGATGGAAGACACAGACCTGTTGGCGATGACAACCACCGATGACGCTGAATTTAAATACGACGGCACTGATGACCTGTTAGAAATATTTTTCCAGCCTGATAATAAGAAACCAGGATATTATGAGTTTCATGTAAGTCCTTCGAACTGCACGAGAGACATATACTATCCTCGAAGATTCGGAGGCCACCATACCAGGTTTATAGATTACGCATCCGGAATGGAAACTGCCGTGTCTCTGGATGGTACACTAAACAACTGGCATGATACCGATATAGGTTGGTCAGTCGAAGTCCGCATTCCCTGGAACGGTATGACTGAGAACGGTCCTGTGCCAAAACCAGGCGATCGTTGGAAATTTAACATCTGTCGATACAATTTCGCGGTCCAACTCCCTTATGGAAACGAGTTAGGCCAGCTGTTCTGGAGTGACCGAATCTCATTCCACCAATACGAAGAATATCCCTGGATAGAATTCGTAAAGTAGTAAATAAATTCCGTAAGGCTAACAAATCAGTAAACGGTCAAAAGTCCCTTCCTGAAGCCCGAAGCTTGAAGTCTGAAGTCTAAAATCAAGGAGTATTTGAATTGAGTTCTAAGAGAGTCCATCTGTTATGCAATGCCCATCTTGATCCGGTCTGGTTGTGGGAGTGGCAGGAAGGGGCAGCTGAAGCTGTCTCTACATTCCGCATCGCTGCCGACCTGTGTGAAGAGTTCGGAGCGTTCATATTTAACCATAACGAAGTCATTCTCTACCGTTGGGTCGAAGAGTATGAGCCCGCACTGTTCCAGCGTATACAGCGTCTGGTCAAAGAAGGCCGTTGGCACATAATGGGCGGTTGGTATCTGCAGCCGGACTGCCATATGCCGAGTGGAGAGTCGTTCGTCAGACAAATGCTTATCGGCAGGCAGTATTTCATGGAGAAGTTCGGAAAAACTCCAACTACTGCAATAAACTTTGACCCATTTGGACATACCCGTGGATTGGTCCAGATAATGGTGAAGAGCGGATATGATTCGTATATCTTCCAGCGCCCTGGAGCAGATGGAATGGAGCTGCCGGATCATATCTTCAACTGGAAGGGTTTTGACGGCTCAACCATAATGACAAAGCGTTTGGGTTGGGGATACAACTCACCCTATGGTAAGGCTGCGCTGAAAGTTGAGAACATACTTGCTGAAGGTGGAGAAGGTGACTGTACACTACTACTCTGGGGTATTGGTAACCACGGCGGAGGCCCATCCAAAAAGGATCTTGATGATCTTACAGCCATGATCGCATCGAGAGACGATTTTGATATCATCCACTCCACACCTGAAGCTTATTTTGCCGAGATGCTGGAAAGACGTCAGGACTATCCGGAAGTTGCAACTGACCTGCGCCCTTCTATGATCGGTTGCTACACATCCCAGATCCGCATTAAACAGAAGCACCGGTTGCTTGAGAACGAACTGTATTCACTTGAGAAAATGGTTTCTGCAGCTGTTATGCACGATCTGATGGAATATCCAACAGCTGATCTCAAGGAAGCCGGTCGAGACCTGGCTATGTGCGAGTTCCACGATGTCCTGCCTGGTTCATCAATTCAGCCTGTTGAGGAGATGAGTATCCGGGTTATGGACCATGCACTGGAGATCATATCCAGGCTTAAAGCCCGAGCATTCTTTGCACTTGCTGCAGGGGAACCTGTTGCCGAAGAGAACCATATACCGATTCTTGTCTACAACCCTCATCCTTACAAAGTTAAAACAGTGGTCGAGTGTGAGTTCCAGCCTGCTGACCAGAACTGGGACCCTGATTTTACCACAACTCCTGTCTATGATTCCAAAGGCAATCTGGTGCCTACACAGAATGAAAAAGAGGACTCCAACCTCAATCTGGACTGGCGCAAGAAAGTTGCGTTCCTGGCTGACCTGGAACCAGGCTGCATGAACCGGTTCGATTGCAAACTGGTGCGAGTTCCTGCAAAGCCCAAACCTCAGCTTGCATCTGTTGATGGCTTGATCACATTCGACAATGGTGATATGCATGTCGTGATAAACAGCACTACAGGATTGGTGGATAGCTATAAGGTCAATGGTTCAGAAGTCCTGAAGAAAGATTCATTCAAACCAATTGTTATTAGCGACAATGAAGATGCATGGGGAATGAATGTAAAAGGGTTCCGGGATGTTGCAGGTGAGTTCAAACTGATGGACGAAACCGCAGGCACTAAGTTCTCTGGAGTTACCGCTGGTCCTATACCGTCTGTTCGAGTCATAGAGGATGGGGCTGTACGCACGGTAGTAGAGGCTGTTTTTGCATATGAACACTCAGCTATCTGCCAGCACTATGTGCTGCCAAAATCAGGGAGTGCATTTGAAGTCCGCACCCGTGTCCATTGGAACGAAAAGAATAGTATGCTCAAGCTTTCAGTTCCTGTTGCAGGAAATAAGCATGAGTATGTCGGCCAGGGAGCATATGGTTTTGGTGAGTTACCGGCTGACGGCCTGGAAGCAGTTGCGCAGAAATGGGTAGGAGTAATACGCACTGATCAGGATGTTACTCTGACCTGTCTGAATGATGGTGTTTATGCATCAGACTTTACTAGTGAAGATGGTCTGCGTATATCTCTACTAAGGTCGCCGGCATTTTCAGGGCATCCGATTAATGACCGACCGGTAGTCCCACAGGACCGTTATCTGCCTCGTATCGACCAGGGAGAGAGACTATACCGCTTCTGCTTTAATGCAGGGTCCAGGGTAGAAAGAATCACCCATGTCGACCGTGAGGCTCTCGTTTACAATGAAAAGCCGATGGCCCTGTCATTCTTCCCGTCAGGAGCAGGCACGAAGCCGCTTCCTGCAGCGATTCTCAGTGGAGAGTCTGTTGAAGTAACAGCTCTCAAGCAGGCAGAAGACGGAAATGGCTGGATCGTTCGTCTATTTGAGCCATCAGGTTGTGCCCAGGCTGTTGAACTGGATATGCCGGCTCTCGGAATTAAAACTACACAGAGCCTTGCTGCATTTGAGATCAAGACCCTGCGAGTAGACCCGAAGACCAGGTCAGTAATTGAGGCAGATTTAATGGAGAAGCCTATTTAGTCTGTAGCTTATGTCATTCTGAACACGATGATGAAAATGTGGTGTGCAATGTGCTAACTGTGTCACGACGCGTTAGTATTGTGTTCAGAATGACTAAGCATGTGGGGTCACTGGGCATGCATATTGACGTTTACAATACTTGGTGATATATTAATTGATAGATATGGTGCTTTCTCTGGCCCACATTAAACATCGAATTACCATTTTGCCCGACAGTAGAGCGAAAGCTGGATAAGTTATGAATAAGATGGGTTTACCCACTTTATTCACCGTGCTCGCTTTTGGCTGGCAGTAAAGAACAAAGCTGAGTCAATCTCGAATAATGCGGGTTGGGATCGTGGTGTTGATAGTTTCCGAGCATGTTGCAAAATGTAAACATGCCGTATCAACCACGAAGAAAATGAAAATGATGAATAATCGTTTTCAAGGGAGCTAGCTGATGCTTGATGGGGTAGCGAAAACCGGCGAATCCAGCATGGCTGGCGAGAATGCATCGGAGGTTATCTCCCTTTCTCGTCTGTCGTCAATCGCTAATACTCCTGACATTGATGTGCCATCTGCGAGTTTGGCTGAAACTGGCTCAGTTTTGTTGCACGTTCCAAAAACCGCGGCATTTGTCTGTGGTGGAGCCGATGATGCAAAAATTATTTCTTGCGTAGGACTGGAAACTTCTGATCATCTTATAGACTTAGCTCGAGAAATTGCCAGGGTGGCAAATGCAATCTCAGAACCTGTATTCCTCCAGAATCTTTCCTCCAGAACTTCTGAACTAGCTCGAAGACTATCTGCGTTTGGTGTTGAATCTCTTGCTTGTATGCCCGAAAGCCTGGACGGCTCAGTTACCGGTGTGTTTATCGCAATGTCTGAGGAAGCAAGAATATTTTCGGCTCCTGATGTTGAGATCCTTCGCATTCTGGCTGCTCAGGCTGTTATGGATGCAGATATTCAAGGTGTTGAAGGTGAAGATGAACTCCCGACAAGTGATCATGATGTGCTCATCGATCTGGCCCACAGGAAGATAAAAGAACTGACGGCTTTGAACAGAGTCAGTGAAGCTGTAAGTTCAACACTCGATATGGACAAGCTTTTAGAGATTGTCCTGGAACACGGAATGGCTGCTGTTGGAGCCGATGCTGGGTCTTTGATGCTTGTAAACCAGGAAACCAGCAAACTTGAGATTGTAGCAGCACGCGGAATATCCAGTGAGTTAATGGAGGAAACCAGGCAACCTATAGGACAGAGTATTGCAGGATATGTTGCAAAGAATGGTTTGAGCGTTTTAGTTTCTGATGCTCGCAGAGACGACAGATTCGAAATGCCTGCTTTCAGGGATGAGATCAACTCATCTGCATCGGTGCCTCTTAAAAATCGTGGTCAGGTCATCGGGGTTCTCAATGTGAATACCACCAAACCCAAGCATTTCTTCGATGAACGTGACTTGCAACTCCTCGAAACAGTTGCTAACCAGATGGCAGTCGCAATAGAAAACAGCAGACTGCATGCCAGGGTTATGCGACGAACTTCGCAACTCGACAGTCTGCTTCAGATATCAAAGACAATTACTTCTACCCTGAATTTGGATGAAGTCCTGCGCAGGCTCTCAGATGAAATGTGCAGCCTGTTTGGGATGGAGGTCTGTGTCATTCTGTTGGTAGACAGCACCAGAGGTCGATTCAGATATGGTTATGGTTCGGGTCTGAAATCCAAAAACAGGCACACATATCTTGATGTTGCGCTGCCTTTAGCCTCACGTGTCAAGCACACGGGACACAGGACAATGCACGCGGATATCAGTGGACACCGAACTCTCAGCACAGCTATTTCTATTCAGGAAGGCTTAAAGGGTGCTGTTTCGATACCTCTCAGGCACGCAGGAAAACTGGTAGCAGTAGCCACTGCTTTCTCAAGGACCCAGAGCATTTTTCCTCAATCTGTAAAGGACATAGCAAAATCTCTCCCGGAACTTGCAGGTGTTGCTGTATATAATGCGGGTGTATTTGGCAGAAAATACCGGATCGCAGAGATGATGCAATCACGGCTGGTTCCACATGGTATCCAGGTTGGTGAACGCGCTGAGGTAGGAACGAAGTTTGTTCCAGCCAGAGAAGTCGGTGGAGACTATTGCGACTTTATAAATTATGGAGAACACAAGTTTGTTGTTGTGCTTGGGGACGTCTCTGGTAATGACGTTGAAGCTGCTGAATACACTCTTATGGGCAAGCATGTAATCAGGGCGTATGCCAAAGGATGTGATGCTCCTTGTGATGTTCTTAGCAAGGCTAATGCACATATCTACGAAGATACCAATCCTGAGGTATTTATAAGTGTGTTTTATGGAAATGTAGATCTTCAGGAGATGACCATTCGGTTTGGTAATGCTGGATGCGAACCAGCCATACTGTATAGGACTACTACAAATGAAGCGTACACTCTAAACTCAGACGGCATCGTTTTAGGTATCATACCGAATGCAGAGTTCCAGGAAAAGGAAATGAAGCTGGTCTCCGGTGATGTGATGGTGATGGTAACGGACGGGATAACGGAAGCCGGAACATCTCAGGAACGGTTTGGTATTGGTAGAGTAGGAGAGGCTTTAGCAGCATGTAACCACATGCCTGCTCAAAATATAGCTGACTATATTTACGAGTCTGTGATGGAATGGGTAGACGGCCCAATTCATGACGACATTGGCATAGTCGTCATAAAGATATTCTAGCCCGTATATTCACGAATCTTCGCTTTTACCCTTAAGCAGGGGTATAAGATGAGATTATAAATGCAGAGCATTTACGCATTCGGTCATGAACAATGCGAACCAGCACTATTTTCTGATTTATCAATTGCAGCAATAACTCCGTATGCCTGGAGGATTCCGTTCGTCCTGAGCTTGTCGAAGGACGAGTTCATCCTTCGACAAGCTCAGGACAAACGGGTCGCGTGCAAAACTGAACTCATACCAATTGCAGATGCATTTCTTCAACGCCATTTCTCCTCAATTGCAGAAACAGGATCATCGCGTCTTATGAATGGACAAATATACTCAAGCCATAATAGGTTCTATGCAAGTGCAAGAGAGGCAATCATCACCCCCTCAGAGAGTATGATGCTTGTTGGAGCAATGGAGTATTCAACAGGTATCCACGACGATCTTTTTGCGCGTGTGCTGGTTCTAAGTGACAGCACCAATTCTGTTGCTATTGTTACCCTGGACCTGATTGGGATGGGTTTTAAAATGGCCGATGAAATACGTTCGGCTGTATGCAATAGAACTGGAATTTCACACGTCTTACTCTGCTGCAGCCACACCCATTCTGCACCATTCACGATTCCATGGAGCCTGGTTGGGTGGCAGGATTTTGAGCGTAACAGTGAATGTTGGCGCAAAGATTTGATCGAAAAAATTGTCCGGATGGTGTCTCTTGCTCATAATGATATGCGTGAAGTGGTACTATCGGTTGGACGTGAAAATGTGCAGATAGGCCAGAATCGCAGGTTGCCCACTCCGGCTGGAATGAGTATGCAGCCAAATCCTGATGGAACCACAGCCGACTGGACGGACGTCCTTAAGGTTGGGGATACAGATGGCAATCCTATTGCTGTTTTGTTTAGTCATGCGGCTCATCCGGTTATTGTGCACAGTTCCAGCACATTAGTCAGTGCAGATTATCCTGGCTATGCAGTCTCCACTGTTCATCAGCAATTGGGAAATGACTGCATTGCAATGTTTGCCCAGGGATGTGGCGGAAATGTAAATGCTCCGTGGCTTGGTGGGTTTGATATTGCTTCGGAGCTTGGATCACAGTTAGGTGAAGCTGCAATCAAGGCAGCCCACAGCAGCACATTGATTGACGGAAACTTGGATATTTGCAATAGAGTTATTTCACTGCCGCTGGAGACGATGCCGACACTTTCCGAGTGTGATGAGATCCTTCAATCAGCTCGTAATGATCTTGCAACCGCAGAGGAATCTGGCGATACAACCCCGATGTATCTCTGGGAGCTCAATGACAGAGTGTTGATACTGGAAGACCTTCGAGCTAAAATTATTGGCGGTGATACACAGGAACTGCGCTTTGAGATAACAACAATAAAGATCGGTCAATGGTGCCTGACCGCGATGACTCATGAACTCTTTGCAGATTATCAACTGTGGGTAGATAGCGCATCGCCGTTCAAATACAATATGACCCTCGCATATACTAACGGTTGTGAGAGCTACATACCTACAGACACCGATTTTGCATCAGGCGGTTACGAAGCTGCATCATGTCCACGTAGAGCTGGTATTCCAGCGGCAATGGCCGCCGTAAAATACCCGTGCAGGTTGGCCCTGCAACCTGGTGCAGAATGTCGAATAAAGAATGCATTGACAGAAGCTTGGAAGTAATCTATAACTGATATCATTTTGATTGGAGAACTGTTATGTTTGTTATGATGGTCAAATACATCAAACCACTGGAAGAGATCGACAAATATCTGCCTGCGCACAAAGAGTACCTGGACAAGTATTTCGCTGCCGGCAATTTTATCTGTTGTGGAAGACAGAACCCGAGAGTTGGGGGAGTCATCCTCTGCAATGCATCCGATAAAACCGAAGCCGAAAAGATATCATCTGAAGATCCATTCGTAATCGAGCAAGTAGCAGAATATACCGTAATCGAGTTTGCAGTAACCAAAATGGCACCCGGTTTCGAGCCTTTTACAAAAATCAAGTGATGCAAAAACACATTGTGATGCAGGCTTCCAGCCTACAAAAAAAGCGTGTCATCCTGAGTATCCGACCGCGCTGTTAGCGCGGTAATTTCATAAAGAAACCCACCCAGGTGTTTCGGGACTTGAGGGTTGGACATGCTAGTGTTGGAGTAAAATAACAAACCTAACATCCAACCCGGAAGTCCCGAAACAAAGAGCACTGTTTCTTAGGAGCCCCCAAGTTGGTGCTGCCAACTGATTTCGAATAGAAACCCTATAAGTTTCGACAGGCCAAATTGTGGTGCAGGCTTCCAGTCTGTAAAACCTGTGTTATCTTGAGCCCCCAAGTTGGTGCTGTCAACTGATTTCAATTAGAAACCCTATAAGTTTTGACAGGCCAAATTGAGGTGCAGGCTTCCAGCCTGCCTTTAATCTGGGTTTCTTAAGCGCGCAGCGAAGGATCTGCTTTTTCCATGCAATAATACGGAAACTGCAGATACTTCACTGCGCTCAGGAACACATAATGCAAGCATGATACGGTGCCATGTTTTTGAACAATCGCATATCATCTAAATATGTAATGAAACCACTCCATTTATTTTAAAAATCCACTCAACCATATCAGAATCCTGGTCGTATTCCTTTTGAGGGATGCATCAGAGAGGGACACAATTGCTAGAGTCGTCAGACGCCCAATTAGTAGGTCAGTGCCTGCAGGGAGATAATCGAGGGTTTGATGGCCTGGTGAAAAGGTATCAGAGGCGGATCATTAGCTTCTGTTATCGGATGCTGGGTGATGCTGATCTGGCATCAGATGCGGCGCAGGATAGTTTTCTGAAGGCTTACCATGCGCTTGACAGCTTCAGGACGGACGCGTCGTTCTTGAGCTGGATGTTCAAAATTGCCGGCAATACCTGTCTGGACATATTGCGTAAACAGTCAAGGCAGCGGACGGATTTACTGGAAGACTCACCGGCAGAATCGGGACAGCTGCACGATACAACCCCTTCTCCGGAAAAGAGTGCTTTGTTTAATGAGAAAGATAGAATCATCCGGCAAGCCATACTGGATTTGCCGGAGAGTTATCGACAACCGATTGTGCTGTTTTACTTTGGCGATCTGAGTTTGAAAGAGGTTGCAAAAACTCTCGAACGACCGGAGGGAACTATTAAGTCTTCCCTTCACGCCGCACGAGAAATGCTCCGCCGAAAGTTGGAAGGGGTAGTTTAGAGATATGGACTGTCGAAAAACAAGAGAAATATTGCAAGGAATGTTTGATGGAGATCAACATGTAGGCCTTGATCAGACTCAGCAGCACTTGCACAACTGCATAGAATGCCGTGAGTGGAAATCAGATATGGACGCACTCCTCAGTTCGATAAGCTTCAATATCTCTGAACTGCCTGAGATCGATATATCAGCTGCCATAATGTCCCAGCTCCCAAAGCGGCATCCCGCAGCGCCAGTGAAAGCCGGATGGAGTCTCAACCGGACTCTAGCCTGGGCATTGGCATGCTGGTTTGCAGGAATGCTGGTGCTGGTTGGCGGAGTCGGAATCTGGATGCTGGCCACTGGAAATGACGGACTTGGATTAGTAAGTGGGGTTTGTAAAGCCGGTACGAGCTTGCTGAGGTGGACCGTTTCTGAAATTGGAGTGATTACAATTGCATTTAAGGCTCTGTCCCACGCTGCTGGATTGCTTATATCCCAGCTTTGGGAGGTGGCTTGCAGAATAAAATGGACACTGCTGATTTTGTTTGGGTTGGATATATTCCTGCTTGTAGCTGGATATACTGTATTGCGGCGCAGAGTCCTGTCGGGATCAATGATGGTAGTGTGACTAGAGAGATTTAGAGGTATATGAAATGAAAAAAATGGTGTTGAATACACTTATAGTAATTGTCGCAGCATCTGCAGCGCTGGGAGCGTATGCATTCCTGGGTTTTCACAACAGACTTGAACAGTTGAAGATGAGCAGGAAGATCACCCCTTATACCGGCACAGGCGCAACTGTATATGCTGCTGCAATGGACCGGATAGACCTTACCGGTAAGTGGAAGTTTTCTGTCGACCCCGGCAACATCGGTCAAGCACAAAATTGGCAAAAACCGGAGTTGGATACTCAGAACTGGCGTGATATAAATGTTCCGGGTGCCTGGGAGGACCAGGGAATTACTCAGGCTAATCCAAGCTACAAATCTGTTGATCCATCTCTTACATATTCAGGATATGCCTGGTACCGCCGGACTGTGGCCATACCTGCTGACTGGCAGGGAAAGACTTTTTTTCTGAACCTTGGAAAAATTGATGATCAGGACTGGACCTATTTCAATGGTCAGCTGATCGGTCAGACAACCACGCAAGTCGGAGCAGCGGATGTAGTGCGCTCTTATACAATACCTGCTGGACTGATAAAATTCAATCAGCCGAACGTGATTGCAGTAAGAGTCCTGGACACCGGTGGACGTGGTGGAATAGTGGAAGGACCTGTATCGTTAAGCACAGGCGGAGCAGATGCTGCAATAGCTCCAGAAAGTGACAACACTGATAATGCTAAAGACAAAATCCAAGTTACCGGTGATGTCACTGTCGACAAGGGTCAGACTGTGAATGATGCTCTAGCAGTTAATGGCGATGTTACTGTCAGCGGGCATGTTAAAGGGGACGCAATAGCTGTAATGGGGGACGTTGTTATTGAGTGCGGAGGGATTGTAGATGGCTCAGCGGTTGCAGTAAATGGCGAAGTAATCAGGCGTCCGGGTGGAATCGTCAAAGGTGAAACGACAAGTGTAGCCGGATGGCACCAGCTCAACAAAATTCCCTGGCATTTTGGCAATTGGCACGTTGGGACATTCCTTGGGTTGGGCATACTGGGATCTGTACTGTTGGCTGCACTGATTGTAGCCATATTCCCAGGCAAGTTCACAACAGTTGCTGACTTAGCTATTCAAATGCCTGCAAAATCTGCCTTGTATGGCATTGTTGGCTTGCTATTGTCGGTCTCAATAGCCATCGCATTAACTATAACGATAATCGGAATACCACTGATGGTTGTGGAAGTCCTGTTGCTGGTTATGGCTGCTCTTGTAGCACACATCGGTATTGGAGCTGTCATAGGTAGAAAACTCGGTGCAGCATTCAATAAACCAGGTATCTCCATAGTGATGTCTGCAGTCCTGGGTGTATTAGTTCTGGATATCGTTAAGCTGGTGCCCTTCTTTGGACCGCTGATAGTGTTTATCCTAAACATAATAGGTTACGGGGCAGTAATACTGACCGGTTTCGGAACCAGCAGCAACTGGTATGAAAACCGATTCCAAAAGAAAACTCCTGCACCCGTAATTCCATCAACAGACTTAGTGAAGCCGGACCCGCTGGGCGATTTCGACGATACATCAAAAATATAGACAATACCACTCAATGCTGGAATGGGAGCCGGTCCTGCCACCAGGACCGGTTCCCATTTTCGCGTATTTAGCGCGGTTGAAAATAATATTTGGAGTACTCGGTTACAGAATCAGAATTACATTGGACCTATTCTGTAAACATGAGCTCTCCACTTATCGAAATTATCGACAAACGAGCATGAATTGCGGTTATTCACAAGAGGTAGTTGACGGTAGGAACCAAGTTTGAGATTGCCGGAGCGATCTTCATCAAGGACAGTGACAACCGATTTTTTAGGCATCTGAAGCTTTGTGAGATCAAACTTGATTTGACCCATATCCAGCGGATTCAACTGGCTGTCTTGAACAGGATTGACAGCTATCAGCAGGTAGTAATGACCGCTTTTGGTATTGATTTTGCGCATGATTGTTTGAATACGTGGGTTACTAACTTGATAATTATGCACAATTTGATTGGATGCCAAAATATCCGGTATCATTGTTTGCAGGCTATGCAGAGCAAGGGATATTCTTTTCCACTGTTCAGGCTCCTTTTCCGGGTAGTTCTTGTGTTCATAAAACATGAGGCCCTTTACATCTCTGGTCAATGCCAGCAGCGTCATCAGCCTTATCTGTTCAGCAGTCGGTAAAGGTTTGTCCTTGATCCATTGGCATATTTGCACTATCTGCCAGAGGTAAGGTTTCGATGGATTGCCGGTTTGGTGCTTAGCTGTTATATCCAACTTTTCAGGTTCGGATATAAGTGGTTTGTCAAAAGCCAGAGGATAGGAATCCGGGGCGTATATGTCTGCTGATTTCATATACTGCACATCTCCCCTTGAATCCGCGCTGGCAATATATAGGGGATGCTGCTGGTCCAGGCTCTTTATATATCTATAAGCCAGTGTAATATCTTCAACTGGCATGTTCACAGAACCTGGTTCATCGATCAGATACCAGAGAAGCAATGCTGGATGATTCTTTAGGGCCGCAATGTTGTCCCGCAAAACCATCTTCCTGCTGGCCCATGCCCTCTCCGGATCGATCAGAGGCAACGGCTTGTTGATCGAATAACTGGAATAAGCACCAGCCATAACCTTTAGTCCTGCAGATTGTGCATAGTCCAGGAATTTAAGCATACCTTTCCTGTATAGGGAATGGGTAGTTTCATAATCTTCCTCCGGGAACTGCTGCCTTTCAGACCCGTCCCAGCTGGGACCGCTGACCCTCTGGCCATACAGATTCATTGTATAAGTCTGCAGCAGGTTGAATCCGGCATTCTTAATGGCCTTAAACCTGGAAAGATTAGTCTTATCATCGGTCGAACCGGTGTAGTTGCAGATTGGGAAATTGCCGGATGCCTGATCAATACCGACACAGGAATACAGTCCCAAAGGAAAGAACGGTTTTCCATCGACTACCATATAACCATTGGAATTGATACAGGTGTTCTTCCATTGGAGTGAGAATGGTTTACTGATCGATAGCTGGGAGTCTGGGCTTTCACTTCGCCCAGGGAGGGAATTGCCCAGCACAACATCATCCAGCATAAATGTATATTTAGTGCCGGTATTAACAGCAGCTGTACCTGCATACACAATCATTTCAACTATCAAAGCATTCTTGTTACCTGCAGTTATCGCTGGATTGTCATTGTAACCAAACTTAAACTGTGTCGCCTGCACTCCTGCGAACTGCCAATTGTCTGTTACCAGATCCCTCGCCTGAAATGCCAGCCACCAGCTTCCGGAACTGTCGTGCAATAGAAATCCCAATGAAGTTATAGAAGGGTTGACCTTGTAATGGCAATATACATACTTGAAATTCTTCCAGCTTATACCCTTGTCGAACCTGACTTTAGCCCCGCTGTTGCACCATTCCACACTGCTTGTATCGTCAAATACCGCAGACAGTACTCCCTTACCACGTATAGCATCATTAGTTAGCTCTATCTGTGTGCCGGTTCCGTATGCTTCCCATTGTCTGAACATCTCTTTATCGAACTTGCAATTAAACACTGCTGTGTCTGCAAAACATTCGAGAGAAAATACAAAACTTAACAATACAATTACTATCAGGTTTCGAATTGTGATCATTGTGATATATACCTGTGATACAAGCGGTTCAATATTGCAATCAAGTATAGTGAAATACTGGCGTCACTGGCAAATGATAGAATTCAGATGTGTGATTCCACAGTTGACTTGTTTGTTTCGAAGCGATAGTATACTTCCTGAAACCATTGTGTTTGGCACCTAGTGCGCATTATTCACGAAACTCTACTTTCGACCAGCAGTAGGGTCGAAAGTGAGCCAATCTCGAATAATGTGCGCTAATTTACGCCATTTATTCATCAACCTTCGCAGGAGACTATATATGAGGGCGGTTCTTCAACGGTTATTAAGAGTGCAGCAGTCTGGTCTTGTGATTGTAGCGCTGGCGATCGGAGTTCTACTTACCAGCTTTGCAGGTTCACACGTCGATCCTGTTTCAGGCATGCATGTCAACAACTTCCTCAACTCCCGCACCATAATGCAGACCGCCACCGATACCTGCTTCTTTGCTATTATGGCTATTGGCGTGACAATGGTCATAATAACTGCCGGGATTGACCTCTCTATTGGTTCTATTTATGCACTTGCCGGCGTTACTATGGCGATGGTTATGCGTTCTATGGGACCCATGCACAGTGTGCCTGCAGTTCTTCTTGCCCTTGCTCTGTGTCTTGGAATTGGAATCTTCTGCGGTTTACTCAACGGAATAATGGTAGTCTTCTTAAAGGTCCACCCGTTTATTATTACATTAGGGACAATGTGGATATTTCGTGGGATTGCATTCATTGCAAGCAAAGCTGAGAGTATTCTCCTGCCAAACAACCTTACAGCTGTCACTAAAGCCACTCTGGGTTTCGGTACATCCATTTATCCGGTCCCGTTGATCTGTATGATTGTAGCTGCGATTATCGGGGAGATTTATCTGTTAAAGACAGTCTCCGGACGCAACATATATGCAGTTGGGGGCAACTTAGAGGCAGCAAGGTATTGTGGAATAAGATCCGATAAAGTGTTGGTAACGGTCTTCGTTCTCTCCGGACTTACAGCAGGAATCGCCGCATTTTTAGGCTGCAGTTTTTACGGGTCAGCATCTTGTGCAGATGCAACCGGCTATGAACTCTACGTTATTGCTTCCGCCGTAGTAGGTGGTGCCAGTCTGGTTGGGGGCAAGGGTAGTGCAATCGGTGCAACCCTTGGAGCCCTTTTAATAGTGCTTATAAGGCAGTCAATAAACACCCTGCACTTCGACCAGAACTATGAATGGATAATTATTGGTTGCGCTATCATTATTGCTGTTGTACTGGATAGAATTAATGCCCAGCTTGCAGTCAAGAGAATGGCCCGTCAGGCCGAAGAGAAAGAAACAACTGCTGCTAGTGGATAAATGCTTTTACAAACATATTACCTCTACAAATAGAAAGGATATTCAGATGAAAAATTTAAAAAATGCATTACTGATTGCTGTATCTCTTGTGGTTTTGGTTTTATGTGGATGCAGTAAACCGTCTGCTCCAACAAGCAGTACTGCACCTTCCCCCCCCGCTCCAACTGCATCAACTGCAAAATCGGAAACTATCAAGATTAGTCTGATAGCTAAGAGTTCAACCAACCCGGTCTTCCTGTCAGCAAGGACTGGAGCAGAGGCGGCAGCTGCTGATCTCTCCAAGAAATATAATATCAAGATAGATATCGATTGGCGGACTCCTCCCACAGAAGATGGTCAGGTACAGGCTCAAAGGCTGACTCAGGCTGTCAACGAAGGCGCCAGCGCCATATTGATCTCCTGTTCCGATGCGGGAAAAGTTACGGGCGCTATTAACGATGCCGTTGACCGTGGCGTTCCTGTCATGACATTCGACAGCGACTGCGCGGATTCCAAACGTTTTGCTTTCTACGGAGTTGATGATATCAAGTCCGGAGAAGCAGTAATGAAGGAGCTTGCAGCTGTTCTTAAAGGCAAAGGTAGTGTTGCAATCCTGGCCGGTAATCAGAATGCTCCCAACCTGAGAAAGCGCGTTGAAGGTGTAAAGAATGAAGCCAAGAAGTATCCTGGCATAAAGATTGTCGGAGTGTTTTATCATCCGGAAACTCCGCAGGATGCGGCGGCTCAGGTAGTCAAAGTCCAGAATGCAAACCAGCAGATTACCGGATGGGCAATGATCGGTGGTTGGCCATTGTTCACAAAGACCCTGCTGACAGATCTGGATCCTGCAAAAGTTAAGGTTGTAGCAGTGGATGCACTTCCGGCTGAGCTGCCATATATAGAAAAAGGCATCACTCCGGTCCTGCTTGCTCAGCCAACCTACAACTGGGGATATGTCTCCGTAGAAAAGATCATAGACAAGATCTATCTCAAGAAAGACGTTCCAGCAATCAACCGAATGGAGCTTGTCCGGGTAAGCAAAGAGAACCTGGGCACCTGGGCCCGTCAGTTAAAAGACTGGGGTTTCTCTGATATCCCGCAGAAATATCTGGATATGAAATAGAAAAACAGATAGTAGGGGAGTGCCTCCGCGCACTCCCTTCACGAACATGTTGGGGTGTAATAGACAACCGCTTCCGTTCGTGCTGAGCGAGTCGAAGTATGGACGGAAGCGGTTGGGGAAGAATCTTACGGACATTATCTCGCTCATTATGTCCTAATACAAGAATGCATTTCCTGTTGGAGGCCTGTCCAATTGCCTGACGATATCATTGTAGAGTTTGATAAGGTGAGCAAGCGTTTCCCGGGTGCGGTGGCGCTGAAGAGCGTCAGCTTGAAGATCAAGCGTGGTTCGGTCCATGGGTTGGTCGGTGAAAACGGTGCTGGTAAAAGCACACTCGGTAAAGCGCTGGCCGGCATTCATGTCGTAGACGAAGGACGCATACTGGTCGATACTAAACCTGTACACCTTGGTAACCCGCGGGATGCTCTGCAGGTCGGCATTGGAATGGTCCACCAGGAGCTTGCATTCTGTGAAAATCTGACTGTCGCTGAAAACCTGTGTCTGGGACAAATGCCGACTCAGGGGCTTTTTATCTCACGCGAAGAGATGACCAGGCGTGCAGTAGCATTGCTGGATGTTATTGGATCAAAAATTGATGTCGGCAGGCGTCTTGGTGAGTTGTCCATTGGGCAGCAGCAGATGGTCCAGATAGCTGCATCGGTAGCTCGCGGCGCACGGATTATGATCTTCGATGAACCTACCAGTTCACTCTCTCAGATGGAATCGGAAAAGCTCTTTGGGCTGATCAGAAAACTTCAGAAGGACGGAGTTACATCTATATATGTATCCCACAGGATGCCGGAGATTATGGACCTGTGCGATACGATCTCAGTACTTCGCGATGGACAATTGGTTGATACCCTTCCGACATCCGAACTGGACGAAGATGAGATCGTCCGGTTGATGATTGGCCGGAAATACGAATCCCACACACCGGAATGCCTGAATAAAGACCAGGGGAACGAACTTCTTCGAGTAGAAAATCTGCACAGTTCAGGTAAGTTCTCAGATATATCCTTTACAGTGAAAGCTGGTGAAATATTGGGGATGGCCGGATTAGTTGGCTCCGGAAGAACGGAAGTTGCTGAAGCGATTTTTGGACTCGATCCAGCTTGCACCGGAAATGTGTTCGTTGCTGGTGATAAAGCTCCTGTGCTTGGTAATCCAGTCGCCGCAATAAATGCAGGTTTAGGCTTGATTCCGGAGGACCGCAAACGCCACGGGCTAGTGCTTTCAATGACTGCCAAAGAAAATATAACCCTGCCCATTCTCAGACGTTTGGCATATCTGGGGCTGGTTCGAAAGAGCGCTGAGATTGCTATTGCTCTGAATTACTTCAAAGCAATGCGGATAAAAGCATCAGGAGTGGATGCAACCTCTGCAAGCCTTTCCGGTGGCAATCAACAGAAACTGGTCATAGCACGCTGGCTAGCAGCTCAGTGTAAGGTTCTACTTGTAGATGAACCCACACGCGGTGTCGATGTGGGAGCCAAGTCAGAGATCCACGCCTTGCTGGATGAGTTAGCCTGCGATGGCAGCGCTATCTTATTAGTATCCAGCGAACTCCCCGAAGTCCTCAAACTCTCCACCAGAATCCTGGTACTCCGAGGAGGCAAAATCGCCGGTGAACTACAAAGAAAAGATTTCAGCCAGGAAGCAGTAATGAGACTAATGGCCGGGATGGAAGAAGAGAAGCAGTAAGTATTCATTAATCCTGTCTTGGGCTACCAGGAGGGCATTAGATGAGTAGTACATTTGTAGCATTTATTGACGAATCTGGAGATGAAGGTTTTCGTTTTGGTAAAGGATCATCCGAGTGGTTTGTAGTCTCAGCCGTTATTATGCGCACAGCTGATGAGCTTGAACAGGTCAAGTTGATTAACGTTGTCCGTGATGGATTAAACCAGCGACGACATTCAGAGCATTGGATTGCTGATAAAAAGCCGCTTCACTTCCGTGATTTAAGCCATGAACAGCGTAAATACTATGTGGAATACATTACCAATGCTTTGCTGCGAACTGTAGTTGTGATGATCCACAAGTGCGAAATTACCAGTCCCGAGAGATTTCGTCAAGAATCTAATCTATATTTCTATGCTATACGCTTACTTGTTGAACGAGCATCATGGTATTGCAGAAATCAGAAGAGGCATAATGGTCTTGGAGATGGGAGCATGAAATTGGTGTTTTCTAATCGCAGTACACTGGATTACAAGGAATTGGCAAACTATCTTATATACCTGGACTCTAATAGCATTGCACTTGACTACGGGGGAGCACCTGGAATTATCTTTCCTGAGGAATTATGTACTCATTCTCCTGGTCAGAGTATGGGACTTCAGATAGCAGATGCTGTCGCTAGTAGTTATTATTTTGCTGTTGAAAAGAGTATTTATGGATTCACTGAAGAATCATATGTAAAACGACTTCTCCCACGCGCATATCGTAATGAGGGACAACTCTGGGGATATGGCATTAAGCTGGTACCGAAAGAAACGGAAGAACATCGTAGAGAGGGTAAATTGTTATTGGATTGGGAATAATCAGCATAAAAAAAGCAGGCCCTGGGACATAGGATCCCACCGACTAGCGGCTGCCGCTCATTAGGAGCGACCAATGTTTACCCCACGAATACCTGCATGTTTATAATACCCTTGAAATAGAAATATTACAACCATTATTTTTCTAGTTTTTATAACTACGCACGGTTTTAGTCATCATAAGCAGACATACATCGAGATCATATCAATCCTTGTCCTTGTAATACTTATGCCCACTCCCAGCCTCATCATACGGGATAAACCCAAATGCCTGGTGCATGTGGTTGCCTGCTAATACATAGTCCAGAATAGCTCTTCTAAGAGATGTGTCACGTGGGGCTGTTGTCAGATCCTTTGGCTTAGATCCAAATACCCGTTCGAATGTCTGGTTGTCGCTGCTCAATACCGGCATCAGATAGAACTCTTTTTGGAACCGGAATATATTAGCTTCCGGTGGAAGAATATTCTGCAGGTTTGGATCCAGCAGCCAGGAAGTGCAGATGTAGCCGGTGAACTTTTGGTCAGGGAAATGCCTGGGAAAGAACTCGTTCGCCAGCCGATAGGACTCTACGCACTCATCATAATCCATCTTTGCCCCAGCAGGTATGTGGACATCCAGGACTCCTGTTCCATTTCCTAACAGCTGTTCCCATTCATCAAGCTTGAGTGTAATCAGTTTATTAACTGCCCGACCATCAGATGAGATTGGATAGCCTGTTACTAATTCGTTGGTAGTGTCAAAAGTTGCCGTCCAGGCGTTCTCATCGATTATACCGTTTGTCCCATCCACTTTTCCGTCCAGGCTGAAACGTATTCCATCGCCAGCAAGAGCAATAACTTGGTTGTGATTACGGTTACGGTAGATGTTGTATATACCGGTATATTCGGTATGCATGAACTGGAGCCTGTGCAGCCGAAATAATCGACCTGTCAAAGTCTGTTGCAGCCAACTGGTCTGGGAGAACCCCCAATGTCCATGCGCATTTCTATAATCTTCTGCCCAAATACCTATGTCAGTGAGACAATTGCGTGTGATTGTTTCCGGAATAACTAGGCACTGGTGGATTTCCATAAAATCGGAAATTCCGGAAAGGACTATTACTGCAGGAAACATAACTTTCAGGTGGTCCGGCAGAGAGTTCGGTAAAGGCCAACTTCCGGAGCCGCCCTCTTGACGGATAAACAGAATGAAATGCCATAACCACGCAAATCGGTTCAGATTATAATCTTCTTTGACAGCTTCAAGAGTCTGGCTTAGTAGATCAACAAACTCTACCGGCAGCTCAGTCAAGTCGTTTAACACCTTGATTAAGTTTTGCTCGAAGTCTATCCAATCCCTTCCAGGATAAAGCCGCTGCGAATCATCAAGTAACTCTAGCCAACACTCAGGTGGATTAGTTATCCCCACAGTCGCAAAATTCAATCTGTTACCCGGTTGCGTGTCATAAGAAGTCATTACTTATCTATATCCTCACGTTGCTAATCTACGCCTGCACAATTATAAAGGCAATCGGCCAGTGCAAGCAACCCTTTCGATTCCTAACTCTTTACAATATTATTAGTCCAAAAAGGAATTTCCAGAATAATATCCAAATACTCCACACCCCATTTTCCGCGCAATTCGTGCCCTTCTACGCTTTCCGCGATTCAAAACAAGCTATATTGTGCTGAAGGCTTCCAGCCTGCCATATCTGGTCTTTTAGGAGGACACACATACCCAACGTTTGACTTTAGAAGGGTAAACGAATCATACTTAAATCAGGAGTAAATATAGCTCTGAAGGTTTTTTATACGGGGGTATTATTGTTTTGCAGTTGGTTCATACTATCACTGAAGTAAGAGAAGCTGTTGCATGGGCTAAGGCTTCAGGACATAAAGTTGGGTTTGTGCCTACAATGGGAGCGCTGCATGAGGGGCACCTTACACTGGTCCGCAAGGCGCACGAAGAGTGCGGATTTGTTGTGGTAAGTGTGTTTGTGAACCCCACGCAGTTCCTGGCAAATGAAGATTTCAACAAATACCCCAGGACACTTGAAGCAGATGCAGCTGGTTGCCAGTCTGCCGGAGTGGATATCGTCTTTGCTCCTTCGGCAGCTGAAATGTATCCTGACGGATTCGATGCGTGGGTGGAAGTTGGCAGTGTGACTGATAGCCTTGAAGGTGAAATACGCCCCGGTCACTTCAGAGGTGTCACTACTGTCTGCGCAAAATTATTCAACATCGTCTGCCCTGATGCTGCGTTTTTTGGCCGCAAAGACTACCAGCAGCTTGCTGTGATTAAGAAAATGGTCCGTGATCTGAATATGCCTCTGGAAATCAGGCCGGTCGATATCGTCCGTGAGTCCGATGGCATGGCTATGTCCAGCCGAAACCGGTATCTGAGTCCGGACGAACGCAAATCAGCCACTGTTCTTAGTAGGTCCCTTTTCGCAGCAAAAGAATCGTACTCTAATGGTGAGCGTGATGCGTTGGCAATTCTTAAGGTTGCGTCTGACATCCTGGCTGGTGAACCCCGTCTGACGCTGGATTATCTTGTCATCGCAGACTCCGAGACCCTTATACCAGTGAACGAAATAGATAGTGCAGTCGTTATTCTTCTGGCCGGTCGATTGGGGCCTGTAAGACTGATAGATAATATCGTCCTTGGAGATTCCTGAAATGTCTCCAGTAGTAGTTATCTCACTCAAAGACAAATCGCAGCGCGCTGAAATTGCCGGCCAAATCGCCAATGAATGTTCAGCTCAAGTGATATCCGTCGGTTCACTATATCATTTACCGGATCAGGACGATCTTTGGACGTTGCTTCATAAACCGTTTGAGACAATGGTCATAGTATCTGATATTAACCCTCGACCGATAGAGTGTCTGCTGCGTGAGCGTGGAGTAATAATTGAAAATCTGACATGCATCGATTCTCGGGTGTTTGATAACCAGATTGATCTGGTGAACAATATCATGGACCTTCTGCCGGATAACGTCGGATCAGGGGAACTGGTTAATATAGATACAGATCTCGCAGACAGATGGTACCCGGTTATCGACCGTAGCCTGTGTGTTGCCTGCGGTCACTGCGTTCAATTCTGTCTATTTGGGGTATACTCTAGTTCCGATGGTGTTGCAGTCGTCCAACCTGACTGCTGCAAACCCGGATGCCCGGCATGCAGTAGAGTATGTCCGCAGGGAGCAATAATATTTCCATTGTATGATAAAGATCCTGCGATTGCTGGAGTGCCAGGTCGAATTATTACGCCTGACCCCGCAGCCCGTGCAATGTATTACAAACGCACCGGTGCTGTGTGCCCGGTATGCTCCAAACAAGCTGCCATTGATGCCCTTGCCGGTACAAAATGTCCGGAATGTGGAAGAGAAATACCCGTGCAGGCCGACAGCCAAACGGATGATGAATTGGATAGACTTATAGATGAGTTTGATAAGCTTAAATTCGGTGGGTGAGCTTTGCGCCGAAGTCTCACGGACAAAGGAACTGGCTGCCAGCTGTGGGTCACAGGTGGTGATGACAGCTGATCGCACGCTTATGTCCTCTTACGACTTGCTCTTTGACGGTATGCTGGCTGCCAGTCAAACCACGACTATTCCTCCCAGGATGGTGTCCTGGCTGCTAATGCCTCATCCCGGTATTAAAGAAGGTTCGTGTTCGGTTGCTCCTCTTGGACTCAGAAGAGTCGAGGCTGCACTACTGAGATCGGGTATGAACCGCTGGGATGTATCTGTCGTTGATGGAGACCATCTGGATAAAGTGATAGGACCATCCACACGCATAGTTGCTGTCTCATCCGGTGAACCATGTGGGCTGGGAATGAATACATCCACTATGACCAGAATTGCAGGCGGACGAATATATCCAGAAGTTATGTTTCTGGACTTAATGAAGAGAATACGGCATATCAAACGCAAGCAGAGTCTGGATTTCAAGGTAGTAATGGGTGGACCTGGTGCCTGGCAGCTTGCAGATAATCCCGAGAAAATGCAGAAACTTGGGATCGACCACGTGATATTGGGTTACTGTGAAGCCAATGTTGCTGCTTTGTTCTTTACTATATGCCATGGTGGAAATCTGCCTGCTGTGCTTGAAGGCCAGATGCCGCAGGTCTATAACATTCCTCCAATAGTTGCCCCGTCCACTATGGGAGTAGTTGAGATCAGCCGCGGCTGCGGGTTGGGCTGCTCATTCTGCACCATCGCCTGCACTCAGATGATGCACCTGCCAATATCGACCATCGTTGCAGATGTCCGCACCAATATTAGGGGCGGTATACACAATGCAGCGATATTGAGCGAGGACTTCTTCCGTTATGGATCATCCGGCGGAAGAGTCGATGCCGCAGCTGTGATTGAACTCCTCGAAGCGCTGCGAAAAGTTGACGGTCTAAAGCTTATCCAGATAGACCACTGCAATATATCCAGCGTAGCCCAATTGTCCGATGATGAACTCAAGCGCATTCATGACTTACTTACCAAAGGTGTCAGACACGAGAAACTCTGGGTCAATGTAGGTATTGAGACTCCCAATGGAGATCTTATGTATGCAGCAGGCTGCGGGGCCAAAATGGGAGGAGTAGAACCTGCCAACTGGGGAGCATTCTGCTCAGAACAACTCCGCAGACTCTGCAAAGCTGGTTTTATGCCGATGCTCAGCCTGTTGTTAGGACTTCCGGATGAACAGCCCAAACACATCGAAGAGACCATCGAATGGGTCCAGTCTATAGCCAGTGAAAATTTAACCATTTTTCCGGTTATCTATGCGCCAGTAGATGGACAAGCGCCGCCAGACCCGCGTTCACTCAGCAAGCGCCACTGGGACCTGATCGCTAAATGCTACGATCTCAATTTCTCCAGGGTTCCAGGGATGTACTGGGACAACCAGACCGGGGCAGGGGTCGCACTCTGGAAAAGGCTGATGATACAGGTTATGGGTAAAGGCCAGGTTGTGATGTGGAAGAGTCTTATAGCTCTAGGTCGTTCAAAGGCCCATAAATGAATCAGGATACACTAAAACAAGCGCTGACCAGGGCAACAGACTGTCTTTCCTCTAAACGCAACTCAAGTGGTTACTGGGAAGGTCACCTGTCATCGTCTGCGCTTTCTACAGCCGTTGCAGTTACAGCTCTGGTGTTGGCTGAAAATCCGGGTGATGAAGCTCTTATATCTGGCGGTATCGAGTGGCTTGGTCGGACTCAGAACAATGATGGAGGGTGGGGTGACACCCCTGACAGCCCCAGCAATCTTTCAACAACACTGCTGGCACTATCGTCCATACGACTTGCAAAACACGCTTTTGCAGGCTCTAATCAAATGGTATCGGCATCGCTAGCATACGTTTCAAAACATGCAGGATCATCATCAGAAACTATTGTAAAATCAGTCCAGGCTGTCTATGGAGAGGACCGCACGTTTGCAGTCCCAATCCTTGCAGTCTGCGCGCTTTCCGGCATAGTTGAATGGTCGCAGGTACCTGAACTACCTTTCGAACTTGCATTGCTTCCTGCCTCCATGTATAAGATTGCCAAGCTTCAAGTTGTGAGTTATGCAATGCCTGCCCTTATAGGTGTTGGATTATTGATCGCCAATAAGAACAATGCTGGTGGACTGAAGAAAGGTTTTCGGGAGTCCATTACACCAAGACTTCTTGCCAAACTTGCGACTCTTCAACCTGAAAACGGCGGCTTTCTGGAAGCTGCTCCTTTGACGGGATTTGTAGCTGCAAGCCTGGCTGCGTGTGGATTCAATGATTCTCCGGTACTTGGTAAGTCTTTGGATTTCCTGCGGGCATCTGTGCGTGAAGATGGAAGCTGGCCTATAGACACCAATCTTTCTGTCTGGGTGACAAGCAATGCAGTCAGCGCTCTCAAAGAGGCTGGGATCGAATCTCCTGCTTCAATTGAATGGATCTCGAAGCTCCAGCATACACGCGTCCATCCGTTCACCGGTGCTGCTCCAGGAGGCTGGGGATGGACTCATCTGCCCGGAGGAGTTCCGGATGCCGACGATACCTCCGGAGCGATTCGTGTACTGGTTTCATCCGGCAACACGACAGGTATATCAGATGGCATCCAGTGGCTGCTCGATCTGCAAAACTCCGATGGTGGCTGGCCAACATTTTGCAGAGGGTGGGGAAAGCTGCCATTCGATCAGAGTTCTCCGGACATCACAGCCCACGCTCTTAGGACACTAACTGCATCAAAGGGGCTGCATAGTCCTGATAAGATAAGCGCATCTATCAGCAAAGGAATCAAATATCTGGAAAATACCCAACGCAGTGATGGCTCATGGGTGCCCCTCTGGTTCGGATGCCAGACTGCTCCTGAACATAAAAATCCTGTCTATGGAACTGGACGAGTTCTGCAGGCGTTGATAGAATTAAGTATACAAAAAAATGCTGAAAGCGCAATTGAGTATCTTATTGGAGCAGCCAATTCCGATGGAGGCTGGGGAGGTGCAGCAGGATCTCCTTCTACAATTGAAGAAACAGCTGTGGCAGTAATGGGATTATCAGGATATACTAGACATGATAAAGCCAGCCAGGCTGTAATAAACGGAGCGGAATACTTGATTAGGCGAGTCGAGGACGGCACCTGGATCCAACCCTCACCAATAGGCTTGTATTTCGCCAGTTTGTGGTATTCTGAAGATACCTATCCCGTCTCCTGGACAGTAGAAGCATTAGCAAGAGTTTTGAATAATAGACAGGATTTACAAGATTAACAAGATGACTCTAGAATGATTATGCAATCGGTTGTGTTTCTCTATAAGGCTTTCGTTTGTAATAGTTCAGTGTTAACTCGTAATATGATAAATTTCCGTTCGTCCTGAGTAGCGCAAAGCGCGTATCGAAGGATGGACGAAAATTTACTCACAAATATTAAACTGTTACTTTCGATTTTACGTTTACTGATTCAAATACCATATCCTGTGAGTCTTGTAAATCATGTTAATCCTGTCAAAAAAAAAGAAAAAAACGAACTGGAGTAGTATGGCGGTTCCAATCGAGGTTATACAGGAAAACATAAAGCAGGTCCCTGAGAGCTCTGAAACCAGGTCGGAAATACGATCAGCAGCTGTCGCTGTTGCTCGTTTGCTTGATCCCGGTAGATCCCCGGATATGAATGAGCTCCGCGCGGCTGGTGAGTCTCTGTTATCGGAGATGGGGCTTTCGTCTGTCTACCTGGGATATGTCATGGTGACTATAAGCAATGCCTTCTGGCGTGAGCGGTTTGATTCAGTCAGCCACGACAGACGCTTGCTGCTTCTCCCCCAGTGCCTGAGTGACCGCAATTACTGCCAGGGTAGTTTGGATTCCGTAGGCTTGCATTGTGCTTTCTGCGGGGCCTGCGAGATAGCCGACCTGAAACGCGAAGCTGAATCTCTAGGTTACCAGGTGATTACCGCCGAGGGAACTTCCTCTGTGCTTATGAGACTCCTGGAAGGCAAGGCCGATGCCGTGCTGGGTGTGGCCTGCTTGGATTCCCTTGAAAAGTCCCACTCTCGTATATCCCAGATCGGTATTCCCCATATCGCAGTGCCTCTGCTGACTGATGGCTGTGAGAACACAACTGCTGAGATATCCGAAATCCTTACACTGCTGCGTTCATCAGGAACTGCGGTTCCATCGGTCTACAGGAGCTATCTTCCATTATTAAGGCAAGCATACGCTCTATTTAACTCGGATTCAATGGACCAACTGCTGACGATAACAGGAGCTAAATATGCTGGCAGTCCGAATGATCCTGTTCAGGCTACCGATGCTATTGCTCTAGACTGGTTAATGTCCGGGGGCAAGCGGCTGCGGCCCTTTGTTACACTGGCAGCGTATGCTGTGGGCAAATATGGTGAAGAGATAGCAGATCCAAATGTTGATCCTGCTGAATTAATCCCTGACCACGTAAAGTGTCTGGCGCTTGCAATAGAAGCCCTTCACAAAGCCTCACTGGTGCACGACGACATAGAAGACCACGAAGAGTTCAGATATGGCCACAAGACCGTGCAGGCTGAGTTTGGAGAGTCTCCTGCAGTCAATGTCGGGGACTACCTGGTCGGGCTGGGATATAACCTTATATCATCCCAGGCAGACAAACTCAGCCCGGATGTTGCCTGCAAGATACTCTCATCCCTTTCAAAAGCCCACCTGGATTTGTGTAGGGGCCAGGGGGCAGAAATAATGTGGAAGAGCATCCGAGGGGAGTCCCTGAAACCTGTCGAAGCCCTGTCAGTTTATGCCCTAAAAACCGCGCCGGCCTTTGAAGCCTCCCTGACAACAGGACTGGCTGCAGCCGGTATCTCCATAGACCAGGACTTGCTTTCACGGTTCTGTGTCTACCTGGGAGAAGCCTACCAGATAGAAAACGACCTTGATGATTGGACATCCGATGAACTAAACCACATCGTAGCCGGTGGAGACATGCTGGCAGGTCGGCCAACCATCCTCTGGGCATTCATCTGTGAAATGGGAGAAGCCCAAAACGTAAAACAAGCCCTGTCCGACTCCGCTCCGGAATCGAAATTGCAGACAGCCATACTGCTGCTGAACTCCCTGGGAATCTTCCAGAAAGCAAGAACCCTGAGAAACAAACTCCGCAACAAAGCCATAGAAACCGCCGCCCAGGTAAATGACCCCAACATATCCGCCCTGCTGGCATTTTTAGTAAAGGTAATCCTGCCAGGCCGAATGGAATAATCCCCCTGGGCACGCCGAACCCCAGTTCGGCATATTTTGCTTCTGCACCATCCGTCTCTCAAATCACAGAACCCAAACAAAATAATCGTAACAAATTCCCATCTGTACGCGTCATACTTACCAGATACTGCCAACTGATCGTGTGAACGAGGTTGCAATGAGACTCTTTTTCAATTGTATCGTTCTTATTTTGCTGTGTTTACTTGCTATACCAACCATAGGATCTGATGTCAGTATTAAACCTATGGATCCACACGAGGCACGTGAACTCGCTGAAATGGCAAAAGAAGGAGTGGAGGCTCGCGCTATACTCGGTCCCGGTTGGGTATCCAATGCAGAAATCGTCCGATCCCTCAATGGTTGGACAGGCCGCATCAATGGCATCGCAATAACATTCAGCAATTATTCATCACCTGACAGCGACCATCCGAAATCATTCAGGATAATACGGACAAATTGGGACAAAGTCGAATTTACATCACGCACAGATCCCTCAGCCGATAGAGCCCTCAGCGTCACAGATCACGGCTACTGGTACTATTCACCAGGTTCATATATGGCTGAATATCCCGAGGAATGGGAAAAATCACTGGCGAAGCTCCGCGAGTTCTTGCATCTACCGATAGCTGTTTCAAATATGGCGTGCAGGCTTCAAGGTGGATCCAGGGTCATTCCTGCCGGTAAGCCAATACCGATCCAGGCAGTAGTAGAAAGATTGCAGGAACTGTTGCCCAGACCACGTAATCTTCCAGAAGACTGGCCTAAGCGTCTGACTGTAATAAATCCCTCAAGTATCCAGTTAATCCCGAGGACTCCTGTTCAAGTAGAGCTATTCAAGAGGCAGCATTTGCGTTACAAAAAGGGAATCATCGAAGATACACCATGGGGGTCGGACATAAGTGAGATCTTTGATATGACTAAGCCCGGTATCTATAAGATCAGATTGCGCTGCCCAATGCAAAATGACGAGAAAACGATAATGGAATCCCAGGAGATAAGTGTCCGCGTTGTGCCTTCAGATTTTATTCTGGTCTCACTCAAGACGCTATATACCGGAAATAGCATAAAAAGAGGAACAGCCATTCCTGTTGAAATGGATGTCAAGCTCAAAGAATGCACGTTGGATCAGTTTCAAGAGATCAATATCGATTATGCTGCTACCAGGAACATCGAAATATACAGGTCTCCATTTGGAGAGTTCTACGGGTCACCTACCTATGAAAACACCCCCAGCAATACAAACAGTTTGCACCCTGTTAAAAAAGCAGAATACCGGATGAGATTCGATTTCGCTCAGGGACTGTGGAATAACAGTCTTTCTTCGGAAGGCCCAATGAACTCTATCTGGACTTACACAAACCCAGGAGAGAAATGGTATATATGGGTGTTTATATCTTCGACAATCGGCGGAAAAAGGCTTGATACTACATCCAATATTCTGGTAATCCAGATCGCAAAATAGACCGCTGTGGGTCCGTTGTTTCAGAAAAGGATTTTGAGATAAATGATAATCAATATACTCAAGAACCTATTGTTTGTGATAATGCTAACTACCGAGCTTGTATATAACTGTCTTGCCTCCGAAATACCAAGGCATTTACCGTTAGCAGCATATCTGGATATGGCGGACACCGTAGTTGTTGGCAAAGTCATTGATATCGCAGATGCTTCCTCAGACAGATTGCATCAGACGCGGATATCGGAAGCTGCAATCTCTGTCTCCGAAGTATTGAAAGGTTTCGCCTCAAAGATTGTCAAAATCAAATGTATCTCCTGGGTAGACCCGGGTTATCGTTTTCAATCATCCATCCAGCCTGTGAAAAATGGAGCTTCGGGAATTTGGGCGATTGACCATGACGGATTTCTGGAACCGGTTAGTTTACGAAGTTATATATCTGAAGACTGCAAAGCGGATGTAGTAAACAAACTGAAGTTATTATCTGAGTGCAAATGGTCGAAACCTGTCAATGGACTCAGAGCAAAAGCTGCAGTAATTCCGCCAGGTAAGTTTGGACATCCGATCATTATTTTTACAGTTCAAAATATATCCAAAAACAAACTCTTTGTGCCTGATGAAAGTACCGTGGGATTCGTAACTGCAAATGCAAGAATTGACAATAAAGACTTCAGTTACAAATTGATTCCAAAAGATACTGGAATCGCATGCATGTTATGCAGCAGATTGTCTCCGAATGAAATCATATATCTTCAACCTGGATATTCAACCATAGACCTTAGATGGAATCAGTCCATGCCCATCGGTGAATATACAGTGAATATAACCTGCAGGAACACTCGAACCACAGCACTTTACACGCCAACCACTAGCACAGCAAAATCCGTGGATGTCTGGACCGGTAAGTTAACAGCGTCAGCCAAGCTCATACTGGGACCGGATACCCCATTGGGAGATTCAGAATTTGATGAACTTTTCAAAGAAAGGCTTGATGCATGGTTCAAAGCAAGAAATGCCTGGATAGAATCAAACTCCCAATATTCGTATTTAGGAGGTGCCAAGGAAGAAGAAGAGGATCTGATGGCTCTCGGTTCCCGGGCAATACCTTGCATGATTACCTTATTCGAAGAACAACTGAAACAACGGACCTGGGACAATAGATATCAAGCGGACATGTTTGGGCTCTTTATAAGTCTTACGAGAAAGGGATTTGATCGGTCAGAATTACCTCTTGACAGGGCTCTCGATAGAGAGTTTGAGCAGCAATTATTTGTTGACTGGTGGAATAAGGGACGCGCTCAAACACCGGTTAAATTTGCGTCTCTCTTCTCTCAGTGGGACAGCCTCGACATAGCAAACAACAAAGAAGAAGCTGAGAAGGTTGCCAGTAAAATATTAATTATGGGTATAGAAGTATTGCCGATGCTTATGAAGAAGATAGAAGATGGTGATAGGCGACTGCTTCCCTGGGTATATCGCATAATGGTTACCCGCGTAGAATGGAAAACACCAGACCTGGCCACAGTTATGGATTGGTGGGACAAAAACAAAGAGAATCTTGTGTTTCCATCAATGAAATAAGCATGGATATATCCGCAATTGTTTCTGACAGGCACTCATTGTAATACAACAGAGGTTGAGGACCGTAATTGCCACACCATAGAGGCACACAATGAAGATAATAGGATGCATTATTGCACTACTCGTTTTGGGTCTAATATTATCAAATGCACTTTCATCGCCCGATGAACAAAAGATGCATGAGGTCTATGGGACACTGTTTTGTACTAACGGTAGACCTGCTCCTAATGTGAAAATTGACGTGTTCGATGCCAATACTTCGGGTAACAAAAGCACAATCACTGACTCAAAGGGAGATTATCGCATATCGATTCTAGGAATAAATACCAGTTTCGGTGCCGAATCTCGCGATAGTGCGCTGTATTATGAGTTTTCAATCCCCAGGGGTTCTCCGGCCCAAATGCGAAAGGATCTCAGATTTGAACGTGCGATTCTTGTGTCGGGAAAAGTAACAGACAGGGATAATGGAAAGCCGGTATCAGGCGCCCAGGTATCTGTAAATGCAGAATCCAGCAAGCAGACATTAACAAAAAACAACGGCGTATTCAAAGTTTATGTGGTGCCAAGGGCTGAAATGTTACTGGATGTCTTCAGTCCGGGTTATGTTGCGCAAAAAATCGAACTCACCGCTCTGGATACTACTACCGGGATTCATATAAAGTTATTTCATGGCGGTTCTGTAAGTGGCAGGGTTATCGATCAGAATGGAAAACCCGTTGCTGGGATTAATGTAAGCGCAGGATACAAATTCCAGTTATCTACGCAGACAGATGGAACCGGTCACTACGAAATCAAGAATGTGGATCCCGGTAAACCCCAGCAAGTCTACGTCAACGATTCTGGAATGTCTATTTATGAAGGAAAGACTATCAGGTTTTCGAAGCACAGTAAATATGCCTATGGAAATTTCACTGTTTATGTTTCCAGTTATGCACTCAAGAAGAAAAATGGGGAAGCAATCAATAATCCTCCTGTTGGCATTAATGATTCCGATAACAACTCAACTGAAACGAAAGCAAAACCACAGATCGCAGGCACAGTCGTTGATGCTCATACCGGCATTCCGATTAATAATTTCAAGGTGAAGTGGTCGATTCCTCGCAGCGTCAATCACTTCGGATATGAAAGCATTATAGTTGATGATCCAAACGGCAAATTTGTTGCGTCCGTAGACAATAGCGGTTTTATAGATCCGGATCGGGTTACCGTTAGAGTAATGGCTGGTGGATATATTAGCGAAGAGAAAAACATCGAACTCAACAACGGGTGGAGGACTGACTATTCAAACATTTTCAAGCTGGAGAAATCGATATCCACACAAGGATTGATAACTGATTCATCAGGTAAAGGAGTTCCAAACGCGAAAATAGTTGTTCTGGAAGACAGCGATTATCATTATTCATATAGCCCGACCTGGATGTCGTGGAAAGCCCACATTCAGATATTTACCACACATCCGGATGGCCATTTTACGATCGATCCAGTTGTCATAAGGTCCGGGACAATTGTAGTCAAGAAACCCGGATATCCGAAAGTTGCTAAATCCAGTGTTGATCTCACTAAGCCTGTATCCATTGCACTGCCAAAATCCTCAGTCCTTACTGTCCAAACACAGAGTTTTACGGAAAAAGATCCCTGTGTTAGTTTGGCATATAGTGTGGATGGTTCTATCGAAACAAAACAATCGGCGGATGGCAGAGTAATCTTTCAAGATTTACGGCCAGGAAAATATACACTGACTGTAAGTAATCCCCAAGGCAAGTTTTCCTCCGGTATCTGCCTAATCCTGAAACCCGGTCAACACAAGACTGTCAAGATGGAAAACAAGCATAAAGTAAACGCAATGATTAGATTTACCAGAAATAATGAACCTGTTTCCAATGTATCCGTAGTGGTAAATAACAAGGATGGTTCCATTGGTACGAGCACCTATACCGATTCACGGGGTGTATGCCATGTCGGGCTTGCGAAGCCTGGACTCGCGATAATGACCTACTTCAGGATGCAACCGTACCCTTTTATCGAAGGCCAGATCATATCGCTAAAGCTACATACAGGGGATAATACAATCGATATTAAGCTCCCGGCAGGCAGGATTTCTGGACATTTGATTGATTCACAGACCTTGCTGCCCATCAAGGGAACTATTATTAACACATTTACCAAGAGGAGAGCCTCTGTCAATTTCCTTTACGATGAACCATACAGGGGTAATGGATTTAAGTTTTGGTATGGCTCTGCTCCTGCAAGCTCAATGGACGGTACATTTCAATTAGATAATCTTCCCAGCGGAAATATCACCCTTACCTGTACCTCTCAGGATTCTCGGTCGACGTATATAGGAAATACTGTAAAATTATCCGCAGACAAGCCAGTTAAGGGGCTAGTTTTGAAAATTACAGATCCCGGCAAGCTGCATGTATCATTGGTTGATTCTGTATCCGGCAAGACATTGAGAGCAATGCCTGCAGTGTTGTTTTCTCCACATTATGACCGGATATATCCTGATGAGACATACGACAAACCGACCAGTGTTCCTGCAGGTAAATACATAATATGGGTCAGACCAGATGACGGAAAACATTTTCAAGAAAACACGCGGATTGAAGTAGAATCCGGGAAAACAACTGATGTTACGATAGAACTTGTTCCTGCCGGGCAGCGAATTGTCTTCTCAGCAATCAAAGGAGGCAGGTTTGAAGACTTAGCCTGGCCGGATAAACCATCGACAGCTTTCCAGGGATATGCTGATGCTCCTGCAGTAAACGATATGACCTACATGAATTCTCGTCCATGGATAGGTTACGTTATCAAGGATGCAGATACACGTAAACCAGTGCTGGCAGGCCCAAATGGACCGGAGTGGGGTGGCTACCTGCCTGGTTTCAACATCGACCGAACAGCAGCACTCCCCATTAAACCCGGAAACTATCTAATGCAGGCCGTATTGAGAAACACAACAAACCGCGCAGTATTGTCCGGAGACAATCTCTGGAAAACACATAAAAGATTCACTGTAGTGGCTGGCAGAGACATCATTATCGATGTGAAATAGATTCCGGAAATATCAGTTGGAACAAAAATGGGATTATGGAACGTAATGTAGAGCAGGGAAACTGAACAGGAGTTCTGAGACCATGTTAAAGACACATATATTTGCAATTATTGCAGTAGTCATATTGCTTGTTGTCGCAGCCCTGGCAAGAGTCACAACAATTCCTCGAAAAGATAAGAATGAATGGTCGAAATCCACAAGCCCAGCAGCGCAAGCTGGTTTTGGGGCCAATGGTGTAGTGCTTGATGATAATGGTAAACCTATCAAGAATGTAAAGGTGTATGCACTGTGGGAAGATCTGGATACTCACAGGGGATGGTGTATTCGCGATACTGCAATCTCAGACAAGAATGGACAGTTTGCTTTCAAGTTGCTGCCATGGCTTGTCAGAGAGCGTGAATATATTTTAATCGGATATACGCCTGGAAGATTTCTAGGGGAGACCTGGACTCGAATCTATCGAAATGTTGGCTCTCGCAACCGTCGCACAGTAGATGCCGATCTGGCCATTCAACTCCACAGGTTGGGGTCATATTCAGGGCGTGTTGTAGATCAACGGGGCAGTGGACTTGGTCAGGTTACCGTCCAGCCTATAGCGATGATCGCTCGTGATCAGTCGTTTACAACAGAGATATTGAAATGCATAATGAAAGCGCCGGCTACTGTTACTGATTCACACGGCAACTATAAGCTTGTTGGCGTTCCTGTTGGTTTCCGCTTGGTAGTTAAAACGGCAAAATCAGGTTATTGCCAATATCCTCTCCCCTATGAAGCTTATCCTGATCGTATAGTGATGATAGCCTCTGCAAGAATCCGTGCTAAACTCGTAGATCAGAATGGAAAAGGTATTGCTGGTGCCGATGTCAATGCCGATGCAGTGGGATTTGACTGGTATGGCAGAACAACGACTGACCGAAACGGAGAATATGTATTTGATCTCTATCCAGCAGGCAGGTATGCAATCAGTGCCCCTGAGATTAATGGACTGATAGCGAAAGGCTTGAGGAGTGTGCGAGTGGAACCAGGTAAGACTGTAGAGGCTCCACAAATGGTCGCTATGCGCTCTGTGCCACTACGAGGCCAGGTGCTGGATCTATCAAAACTGGATGAGAGCAGAAGTTATGTGAACCTCCGACCAGAGTCATACTATAGTCCCATTACAAAATCCTCTTTAGTCGATGAACGAAATATGTATGAGCATAGAGTCCTTCCTGGTGAGACCTATCAGGTAGAATACAGGGGATTAGGACTGTACAAACGTAACGAAGCAAGAACCGTGAAAGTATCCAAAGCCGGGGCTGCTAGAGTTGATTTGCGTTTACAAAAAGTTCCGACTGCAGTGGGATACATTACAGATCAATTTGGTCTACCTGTAGAGAATACTCACGTTTCCCTGCCAGGATACGGACCTGTTGCAGCAGTAGGCCCTTTTTATGGAGCAGCCACAACTGGGCCAGACGGTAAATTTGAGATCGGGATAAGCCCGATTCTGGCTGCACGTACCAGTGGTTCGATCAAGGTCTATGCATATAACAGCGAGAGACATTTGGCTGCAATTGAATCTGTTGATGTAAATACACTATTTGCTAATGGATTAAAGCTTTCTCTGAAACCCGTAAGCACGCTCAGGGTAACCGTCTTGGGTAATGGGAATAAACCCGTGCCAGGCACCACTGTATATATTGCCCCAGAATTCCCTGGTTGCGGATCCATTGAGACAGATAGTAAAGGTATGGCTGTCTTTGACGTTTATCCTGGCATCAGGTACAACCTGACAGCTGAGAGTCACTTTGGAAAGAAAAGATACCCGGAAAAGGGTGAAATGCCACCAGTTGCAGATAAAGGCTGGCAAAGCGAAGTGAGAATTAAACTTCATTGATATGTCTTGCTACTCGCACTCTTATGCCAATCAGACTTGTGCGCATTGTGCATTTCTCTTTTCTGAGAATCTGCGTTAATCTGAGTAATCTGCGGATAATTGTTTTTGATGCACTCGCCATGCCTGCCTTGACAATATTCCCCCCATCCATCATTATTGATTGTCGAATTATGCATAAACAGCAAAGGGGCATTTGAGATATGAAAGTTGCAGTCATTGGTACCGGTGGTGTGGCAGAGCGCAATTATCTGCCTTTCCTTTCGAAACAGCAGGATGTTGAACTGAGTATGTTCAGCCGAACAGCTGCCAAGGCAGAGGCATGTGCGGCTAAGTTTGGGGGGAGAGTTGCTGCTTCTGTGGAGGACTTAATGTCAGATTCTCCGGATACGGTGTTTATATTGACCGGGGAGAAAGATAGATACGAAGCAACTAATTCAGTCTTGCCATTCCGTCCAAAGCGTATATTCTTTGAAAAACCCCTGGTCGCTATGCAGGACCAGGCGCATGTGACTGAGGACGATTTTGAAAAAGGCCGGGAGATAATGCTCAAAACCCGCGAGATCGACTGCGAGACCGCTATGATCTTCAATTACCGGTTCTTCGACCAGAGCCTGCGTGCTGCCAAAATACTGGCTGATAGATCGTTTGGTAAGCCTGTGCAGGTGACGGCGCTTGTTCACTATGCCTGCTGGAGCCACTGTATCGACCTGATCCATCAGTTTGCTGGTCAGTTGGTAGAGATTACAGCATTATCCGGTGCACGTGAACACGATGGCGTTGGTATGAAAGCCTTCGATGTCTCTGCTGCATTCGTCACGCAGTCCGGTGCCACCGGGACGATTATTGGTACCAGTGGTATAGATTTTGCATTCCCCCTGTTTGAAATGCTCTTCTGCTTTGAGGGCGGTCGCTTCACCCTCCGCGATCTGGACGGTGATATGGAAGTGCTGGATTATTCAGGGAACACTCATGAGAGATACGCCCTCACTCATCAGACTTCACGCTGGCAGCAGTATCACCAGTCCTTTGATAAATCGGTAGATGCTTACTTAAACTCTCTCCGCAATGGCACACCGCCGCCAGTTCCCGGAATCGCCGGTCTGCAGGAACTCCAGTTTGAAGCAGCGTTAAAACGCTCCATTCAACTAACCAGACCAGTTAGAGTGCAGGAAGAGTTTACGCTGCTTTGAAGGGAGACTTTAGGAGTTAGGCATTAGACTTCAGGGACAGAAATCTGTCATCCTGAACGTAATATGCTGAACGGAAACATGTCATCCTGAACGCAGTGAAGGATCTGCTTTGAATCATAATATGTCCATAAAATCAGATTCTTTGCTTGGTGAATTAATCGAAAGGAATTAGTCCAATGAAGGGTGTTAAGTTTGACGGAAATAGCGTTGTCCGCATTGTTGATATGCCAGAGCCGGTGGCTGGAGTAGGGGAGGTTGTTGTTGAAACGGTTGTGTCGGCTATCTGCGGGAGCGAGATGGGTTCCTACAGGGGCGATGGAGCTGAAACCGGTAACAATGGCCATGAGGGAGCTGGTGTTGTTGTCCAGGTAGGCGAGGGTGTTACCGATATCAAGGTCGGTCAGCGAGTAGGCGTCAGCGCTATTGCCGGCTGCGGGCATTGCTCTTTCTGTGCTAAAGGTCAGTATACCTGGTGCAGCAACTTTAAATTTTATGGAAGCATGCACGCTCAGCAGTTCCTGGCATCAGCCAACGCATGTCACATACTACCTGACGATGTCCCGTGGGAAGCGGGAGTATTGATAACCGGGGACGGGCTTGGAGTGCCTTATCATACATCGAAACGAATTGCTGATGACACCGATACAGTCGCTGTTTTCGGCTTAGGTCCCATCGGTTTAGGTGCAGTGCTTGTGCAGTCATATCTGGGACGGCGAGTGATGGCTGTGGACTTATCTCAATATCGTCTTGATTATGCTCAGAAACTTGGCGCCAGGTGGCCAATACTTGCAGGCAGCGAGGATGTTCTTCCCAAGGTACTGGATATAACCGCTGGATTCGGCGCAGACATCGCTATCGAAGCAGCAGGCAGGCCTGAGACAGCCAGGCAGTGCTTTGCTGCAGTTCGAAAAGGTGGAACTGTAATATTCAACGGAGAACAGAGCGAGGTCCCGTTATCACCAAGCGAGGACTTCATAAGGCGAGATATCACAGCATTCGGTTCCTGGTTCTATCACTACAGCGAATTCGGGGGAATGTTGAAGCTATATAGAAACGGTCTGAAAGTCCAGGACCTGGTCTCACATACCTATAGTCTGGATGAAGCCCCCGAAGCCTTCGCCGAGTTCGCTTCCGGCAAGACCGCAAAGGTTTTGCTGAAAATGCAGGGGTAGCAAGAAAAAATTATCCGCAGATTTCACAGATTTACACAGATTAAGAAAGATTAAGATACCTTAAAAAAGCTTAGGAAAGCTTAAGTAAGATAAGAAAGATTAGAAAGCTTGAGTAAGAGAGTTATGATTTAGAATTCATACTAAATCAAGCCACCAATCCCGTTCGTGCTGAGCCTGTTGAAGTGAGAACGGAAACCCGACTGATGAATATTAATTCCCTTCATAATCTGCGTAAATCTGCGAAATCTGCGGATAATCAGTCCCTTCGCAACTACCCGCCATCAACTCGCACTCTCTTAGTAGCAACAGCTTTTCCGGAGTTGTCTGTGGATATTATTACACCCTGCAGTTCACATCGACCCTCACCCAGGGTCAGTTTGCCGTTGATCTGGGTTATGAACCTCTGCACAACCACGTCTTTATCCATTCCCAGGACTCCATCTACAACCCCGGTCATCCCTGCATCGGTCATATAAGCTGTGCCTCTGGGGAGGATCCTGTCATCAGAGGTCTGGATGTGTGTATGTGTGCCGATTACAGCGCTGACTCTACCGTCCAGGTACCATCCCATTGCAACTTTCTCTGATGTAGCTTCAGCGTGGATGTCCACGATTATATTAACCGCCTGGTTCCCGATCTCTTGCAGCACGGTATCTACGGTGCGGAAAGGGCAGTCTACAGGCAGCATAAACACTCTGCCAACCAGATTTACAACTGCAATAGTGTTACCTGATCTGAGGGGGAATATCTGGTATCCTGAACCGGGGGTGTTCGGAGGGTAGTTAGCCGGCCTGGCTATGCGTTTATCTTCGCCAAGTTCTCTCCAAGAGTCTCTTTTTGCAAATGCATGATTGCCCAGGGTTATAGCGTCGATCCCGCAATCATAGAGGTCCCCTGCTGTCTGGTGGGTAAGTCCGAACCCACCAGCTGCATTTTCGCCATTGGCTATTACAAAGTCTATGTCGTTTGAGTAAATAAGAGTTTCCAGAGAATCATTAAGGAAGTCCCTTCCAGGTCTCCCAACGATATCCCCAATAAAGAGTATTTCCAAATCATCGTCCTTGTAGGTATTCTACTTAAGGATATTATAACAGAAAAAGAGAATCCAGAAATCAGAATCCAGAATCCAGAATAAGAGAACCAGGGGAAGATACAATAACTGGAAAGCAGATAACATCAGGCCAAATATGTCATGTACCAGGCAGATTTTCATTCTGGATTCTGGATTCTTACTCTCCTAGCTCAAACACCCCCACCACCGGCGTATGGTCGCTGGGTTTGGGGAGTAGTCTGGGTTCTTTGTCTATGTAACAGTCTACACTCCGGGCTGCCAGAGGGGCTGTTGCCAGAATGTGATCAAGACGCCAGCCCATTCGCCTTTTAGCTGCATTAGGTATTCTGTAGTCAAAGAAACTGTATTGGTCTGGTTCAGCCGGATGATGTTTGCGGAACACATCCACCAGACCCCATTCCATCACCCAGTCAAACGCAGCCCATTCATCAGGATGGAAACACACACTGCCAGCCAGCCCATCAGGGTCATATACATCAATAGGTTCACGGGCAACATTCAGGTCGCCAACCCAGACTACCGAGTCTTCGGGAGTAAACAGGTTATTAAGATACTCTCTAACTCCTCGGATCCAGTTCAGTTTATACTCGAATCTTGGAGTGCCGACTTCAGTTCCCTGGGGAATGTATGTGTTAATGACATTAATGTCCCCGAAACGTGCCCGGATCAGTCTGGCTTCTTCGTCATCCGGAGTCAGTTTGAAAGAAATCTCATCGGGTGGCGTCTTGCTGATTATAGCTACTCCGTTGTAAGCTTTTTGTCCATAAAATGCGCAGTAAAGTCCGGCAGCTTCAAATAAGGCAGCCGGGAATTCAGAATCCTGAACTTTGGTTTCCTGGATACACAGCACATCGCAGTTCCCGCTGCCCATCCAATCCAGCACAATCTCCGCTCGGGATCTTATGGAGTTCACATTAAATGTAGCTATTTTTATTACGTCACCCAATGAACGACTCCTTTTATTGGTAACAGTTCAGTGTTAATGTGTAATATGATATATTTCCGTTCATCTTGAGTAGCGCGATGCGCGTATCGAAGGATGGACGGAAATTTTACTCGCAAATACTAAACTGTTACTTTTATTGCTGTTGCTTACTCTTCATTGCCAGAGCAATTTTGCGACCATACTCTGTGCACTTCGCCAGATCATCAGCAGTCGGGACATAGTTAGATCTCAATCCCTGGTCAACAAGCTCGATCTTCATATCGGTCATTAAGGCTTCGAGTATTTTAACCGCCTCACCGCCCCATCCATACGATCCGAATGCACCGCCGATTCTACCAACCGGTTTCAGGCCTTTCATATATGTTGTTACATCAGCCATCCGGGGCAGAATACCATTATTCAAAGTTGCAGAACCCAGCACAATAGCTCCAGCGTCCATCAAGTCAGTCATAACATCGCTTCGGTGGCAGTATCTCATATTGAGCACCTTGACCGATGCACCTTCATCCATAAGACCGTCTGCTACTGCGTGGGCCATTTTCTCTGTGCTGTGCCACATCGTGTCATAGATCACAACTGCTTTATATGCAGTCTCCTGCTTACTCCAACTGGCGTAAGATTCTATGATCTTCTCATGAAACCCTCGCCAAATCGGGCCGTGATCTGGTGCAATCATGTCGAACTCAATACCCATCTCACCGACATCTTTGAGCAGCTTCTGTATCAGGTTGGAGTATGGCAGCAGGATGTTTGCATAATACTTTTCAGCCTCTCGGAATAGATCCGGCCATTTTAGTTCATCATCAAAACGTTCGCTTGTCGCATAGTGCAGACCAAAAGCATCCTGAGAGATTAGCAGTTTGTCTTCTTCAAAATAGCTGAACATGCTGTCTGGCCAATGCAGCATCTTCGTCTCAATAAATTTCACTGTATGTTTACCAAGGTTAATCGTATCACCGGATTTTATAACCTCATAAGGCAGGTCTTCGCGATGGAAATGGGCCAGTAATGCTTTCTTGCCGTTTGCAGAGCAGAAGATCTTTTCCGGCTTCATCCTGTCTACTACTTCCAAAAAGCCTCCGGAGTGGTCCATTTCAACGTGGTTAATAATCAGGTAATCAATCTTTTCAGGTTCTATAACATTGCCGATGTGGTTGAAGTAAGTATCTATGAAGCCGTGCTTGACGGTGTCGAATACCGCAACTTTCTCGTCCATAACCAGATAAGCATTATATGTGGTGCCTACCGGGGTTGAATAGCCATGAAAATCCCGGACGTCCCAGTCAACCGCCCCGACCCAATATATGTCTTTCTTAATCTCTACAGCCTGCATATCTCTTCTCTCCGTTTACAGCACTTTTTACACAAACATGTCATCCTGAACTTGCTTCAGGATATGCATTAGCCCGCATTATTCATGACTGACGCAGCTTTGGCCCCTACTGCCGGTTAAAAGCGAAGCTTCGTGAATAAAGCGGTTAGTTATATATATTAATTGTATCCACTAATAATGCATATTATGAAAATAATATCGGTGGATAATGAGTGCAACCTGACGAACAAACCGGGTCCCTGTTATTTGACAGGCACCCGGTTACTTATATCCAGAGATGGTTATCAGTCTGTCAGACTGAATGCATCCTTGCCTGCTCCGCACAGTGGGCACAACCAGTCTTCAGGGACATCTGCCCAATCGGTGCCTGGATCTACACTATTGTCCGGGTCTCCTGCTTCAGGGTCATACACGTAACCGCACAAATCACAAATATACTTCTGCATCAATTATCTCCTGTTTTGGCGTAAGTGAACGTTTGCTCACCTGATTTGGTGAGGATTGTTAATAAGTCTATTTACCGCAAATGACCTCAAAGTGTGCCTGAGGATGAGCGCACGCTGGGCAGACCTGGGGAGCATCTGTGCCTTCGTGAGTATATCCACAGTTTCTGCATTTCCACACGACTGCAGTCTCTTTATGGAAAACTGTCCCGGATTCTACCTGCTCAGCAAACTTGAGGAAACGCTTCTCGTGAAAAGTCTCCGCTACTGCAATAGAATCAAAAACTCGCGCTGGACCCTCCAGCCCTTCTTCGCGGGCGATCTTAGCGAAATCGGGATACATATACGTGTTCTCATGATGCTCACCTGCCGCTGCTGCTTTGAGGTTATCTAAGGTCGAACCTATTGTACCGGCTGGGAAAGCGCCGGTGATCTCAACGTCTCCGCCTTCCAGGAGCTTGAACAGTCTTTTCGCATGTTCCTTTTCGTGGTTGGCTGTCTCTTCAAAAATAGCTGATATCTGTTCAAAGCCCTCTTTTTTGGCCTGTCCAGCAGCATATGTGTAGCGGTTGCGTGCCTGAGACTCACCGGCAAACGCAGTCAAAATATTTACTTCTGTTTTGGTACCCTTAATTGAAGCCATCTGGTCCTCCTGTTGGTCACTTTTTTGTAGTACACTAAAATTGTACCGGCAAAAAGAATATGTGCCGGGACTGGTGTTGAGTGTCTTGGTGCTTGTTCGATAATATACCCACAATACTTAGTGTTACTAACGCAATCATACACAAAGTTCACTGGCAAATGCAAGATAGTAGCCACCTTAATCCAAATTTACAGGAATTGAAGAACATTAGGATGCCACTTCCACATTCCAAATGGCATATGCCCAGTGCAAACGCATCTCATTATATCTACAGATCAGCTTTCCATACTTTACTTTACATATTTTGATTATTTGCATATTTTGTGGTCTTCCTTTCTGAAAATCTGCGTAAATCTGTGAAATCTGCGGATGATTAATCTTGATGCGTTTACCCTGGTATATGCCCGCTTGTCCGGTAGAGGGGTGCTGAGTTATAATAGAGCTGTCGGGTGAGAAACTCGTCCGATCATTAAATTGGCTCAAACCATTATATGGAGGAATCCCGAAAATGTCGGCAAAGGTTGATAATGAGAAGTGCACTGGTTGTGCTGCCTGTAAGGATATCTGCCCTGTGGAAGCAATCACTATAGTTGATGACAAAGCTGTCGTTGATGAAGATACATGCATAGACTGCGGTCAGTGCGTGGATGAGTGTCCGACCTCAGCTATTACGCTGGAGTAGGACTAAACAAATAAATGGTTGCGGGAGCATGTTAAAGTGCTCCCCATCCGTTTCACCGTATTGCTTCTCACCCATTGACCTCTGCTCCATTGCTGCTCGTTTGTGCTTGTGCTATACTTTACCCTGATACAGGGTTTCTGTTGTTGTACTGTGAAACTGTGCTTGAATTCTATTCGGTATAGTCTGATATTATTGAACCTGGGACGACTAATTTGCGTAATAGAGTCATAGTGCTTGTTGGTCCTACTGCGGTTGGAAAGACCAGCGTCTCAATTGAACTAGCGCGTTTAGTCAATGGTGAGATAGTTTCGGCTGATTCCGTCGCAGTTTATAAAAGATTGGATATTGGCAGCGCCAAGCCAACTATTCAGGAACAAAATGCAGTTAAATTTCATATAATCAATGTGCTTGATCCACAGGATTCATTTAGTGCAGGGGATTTTCAGAAATTGGCGCAGGCTGCCATCATCGATATAATCGCTAGAGGGAAGACAGCTATTGTAGTTGGTGGCAGCGGTTTATATGTTAGGGCTGCGATCGATGGACTGAATCTGTCGCTGCCTGACAAAGATGTCGATCTCCGCAGGAGGCTGTATGGTATAGCTGAGCGGCGTGGACAGGAATATGTACATCGGATTTTGAGCAAGCTTGATAAGCTTTCTGCTGAAAAGATTCCTGCAGGCAACTTGAAAAGGGTTATCAGAACGATAGAAATAACTCTGAGTGGAGATAAGCCGGCATCTGAACTCTATGCAGAGGATGCAGCCAGACCATCAACGTTTCCTGATGCAGTCTTTTTTGGACTTAGGTTGCCCAGGGCCCAGCTATATGAGCGTATTGATTACCGGGTAGACTCTATGATCCGTCAGGGGTTTGTCCATGAAGTCCGGGGATTAATTGAGTCCGGTATTCCAAAACATGCGCTATCTATGCAGTCTCTGGGGTATAAGGAGATAATAGCTTTCCTTAATGGCACTTTTTCATTGAGTGAAGCCATTGAGGAGATTAAAAAAAACACCCGCCGATTCGCCAAAAGGCAGAACACCTGGTTCAAGGCTGATGAGCGGATAAAATGGGTGGATATGCAATGCCTTAGTGCTAGGCAAGTTGCGGTAATGATTAAGGAGAGTCTAACAGAATGAATAAGTCTCAAATGAATCTACAAGACAATTTTTTAAACTTGGTGAGAAAAGAGAGCGTTCCTGTTACAGTCTATCTGGTGAGTGGGGTGCAGCTCAAGGGAATGGTTCGTGGATTCGACTCATTTACAATTATTCTGGAGAGTCAGGGTCGAAGTACGCAGTTGGTGTATAAGCACGCTATGGCATCAGTTGTTCCAGCAAGACCTGTCATAGGAATGTTTGGTCCTCCAAGAGACGATAGAGATGAAAGAGATGACCGGGACGAAGAAAATCCACAGGTGAACTCTGAAGCAAATGAAGTCGCGGAGGCTACGGGAGAATCGCAGTGAAGTTCGTTAAAATGCATGGCGCCGGCAATGATTTTGTAGTAATCGATGGCGCTGACGCACAGTTTACAGAAGAAGAATTGGCCCGTGTTGCCATAGGTATATGTGACCGCAATATGGGGGTTGGCAGTGACGGGATTATACTCGTTCTGCCGTCTCGTGTTGCCAATTTCCGGATGAGAATGCTCAATCCGGATGGCAGTGAAGCCGAAATGTGCGGGAATGGTATCCGTTGTTTCGCTAAATATCTGTTCGACCGTAAGTTGCACACCGATGTGGTTATGACTTGTGAGACCCTTGGAGGCATTAAGACATTAAAGATTAATGCTGTGGGTGGAAAAGTGCAGACAGTCCGTGTTGATATGGGTGAACCGATGTTGTTGCGGTCTGAGATCCCAATGAAAGGCACAGAAAGCGCAAAAGTAATTGGAGAGACCTTGAAAGTCGCAGGAAAAAAAATCGAAATCACCTGCGTTTCAATGGGCAATCCTCATTGTATTACTTTTGTTGATGATGTAGATCACTTTCCTGTAGAGAAAATTGGTCCGGACATCGAAAACCACAATAGCTTCCCACAGCGTACAAACGTTGAGTTTGTTCAGATAATAAACCAGCAGGAAGTAAAGATGCGGGTTTGGGAAAGAGGAGCCGGTGAGACACTCGCATGTGGGACCGGAGCCTGTGCGACTGCAGTTGCATCTATGCTGAACGATAAAGTTGGCCGTAAAGTGACAGTCCATCTGCGCGGAGGAGATCTCTTTATCGAATGGACGGGAGATAACAAAGTCTATATGACCGGCCCTGCCGAAGAAGTCTACGAAGGTATCGTCTTCTCCGACACAATGAAAGCATGGCTGAACGGATAATTTAGTCTGCGACCTAATAAGAAGAAATAACATCAGGCAGGCTGGAAACCTTCGCTATTGTGGTGCAGGCTTCCAGCCTGCTCAAGTATGGATTATGATAAGCATTGAGCTGCAGGCTTCTAGCCTGCTCAAGTATAGAATGTGACAACCATTGTGGTGCAGGCTTCTAGCCTGCCTGTACAATTGAACGGCGAACACTGGAATAAGCTGTCCTCCGAATAGGTAAACATGTCAAAATTGACTGGAAATGAAGATAACGGCTCATATGAGGTTGAGTATGAGGACAGGGCTGTCCTTGTGCTTGATGACGCCGGTGATGTGGCTGAATCTGAGGCTAATGCCGATGAGCTGAGGCTGCTTACTGAGAGTGCAGGTGTGCGGATTGTAGATGAGATGCGGATAAGCAGATCACATCCTGATCCGGCATTCTACATCGGGCATGGAAACTCAGACGAACTGTATATCCGCATACAGGAATCCGGCGCCAATGTCGCTCTGATCGGGGTAGATCTTACGCCGACTCAACAGCGCAATATTGGCAAGGTCGTGCAGACTCGGGTAGTTGACCGGACTCAGCTTATACTGGATATTTTTGCAGCAAGGGCCAGGACCAATGAAGGCAAGCTGCAGGTAGAACTTGCTCAGCTCAAATATCTGTTGCCAAGGCTCAGCGGTCGGGGCGTCGAGATGTCCCGAATCGGTGGCGGTTCCGGTGGGATTGCAAACCGTGGACCGGGTGAAACCAAGCTTGAAACAGACCGCAGAAGAGTCCGGGACAGAATTAACCTGCTCAATGATAATTTAGACCAGGTAGTAAAGCAGCGGGCTCTACAGAACCAGGCACGACGCAAACTTATGATCCCTAACGCAGCCCTTGTAGGCTACACCAGCGCCGGTAAGTCCACGCTGATAAATAAACTTACCGGTTCAGACATTATGACCGATGCCATGCTATTTGCCACTCTTGACCCTACCACACGTAGAGTTGAGAATGAGGGATGTTCATCATTCCTGCTATCTGACACTGTTGGTTTCATCAGCAAACTCCCTCACAATCTGGTGGCAGCATTCAGGGCTACCCTGGAAGAAGTGGTAGAGGCAGATTTTCTGATACATGTCGTTGATGCCAGCCATCCCCACGTGGAGAGACAGGTTTCATCCGTTGTAGATGTGCTGATGGAGCTTGGGGTATCAGATAAACCTACAATTACAGTCTATAACAAATGTGATATCGTCAAAGACCAGTACACCCTCAGAAGCAAAGTGGCGTTTACGCCAGATTCTTGCTACATTAGCGCGCTGACCGGAGATGGACTGGACAATTTAATCATGCTCTGCGGCCAGGTTATCGAGAACCTGATGAAGATGATCACTGCGGTTATCCCATATGCCAACGGAGACATCCTGGCAATGTGTCATGACAGAGGCCGGGTGATTGACGAGGAATACCTGGATAATGGTGTAAGAGTAACAGTCGAATTAGCCCCGGATCTAGCTTCCAAGTTAGATAGATTTGTGGTCGATAAAACAAAAGAGTAAAGGTAAATCATTCATTCAGTGTTAATACTTGCACGATGAAACTCGGGACCAACGGAACGCCCGCATCGGGTATCTAGTTCTCTAGTGTTGCATAAAGTGCACGAATCTGAGTATATATCACTATTAGCTTGATCAACTCTTCACACAGGTGTCATTCTGAATTGTGTCACTTTGCATTCTGATTTTGGCTATATATTGCTTGTCACTATATCTCAATGTAATCTCCATGTTTTACTGCCGTATTACCACCACTAGAAATACTGTATCCCGATCAAAATGTATCCTATAGGTAACAAACAATGTTGCGTTGGTACCCCTCATAATGTTAAAGTTAAATGCTGTTTTGGAACATAGCATAGTGTCAGGAGTATTCATAATGAAGTTATTTGTAGTTCTTACTGTATTTATTCTTTTATTTGCCGGTTATGCCTGCTGGGGATCGACTATTAATGCACCGACATTCTCCGGTAATCCTCCAGTTATTGATGGCAAGATGGATCCTGGTGAATGGGATGGTGCTTCGGCAGCACCAGTTTGTTTGACTTCAAATGGTGATCTGGCTTCTCCCAGAGGACGGTTTTATGTGGGGCGTTCGGCTGGCAATCTTTACCTGGCGTTTGTAACGGACTCGATGCTCCGAATGCCTGTTGCCAAAGCACTTAAGAGAGATGGAAACCTGTGGGAAGATGATGCTGTTGAGTTTTACCTTAAGGCCGATTCGTACACTTACCAGGTGATAGTTAACTCCTCCGGTGTGATATATGACAACCGGTCAGGTGATGCTGCATGGAATGGTCCCTGGAAAGCAGCAGTATCAACTATCGGTTCCGAATGGGCTGTAGGTTATGCGGGAGGGGAGACTCCCAAACGTGGATTTATAGTAGAGTTAATGCTGCCTCTTGATCAACTTGGAGTAAAGATTCCGACCGATGGGGATGTGTGGGGCTTTCGTGCAATCTTTGACATGGTTGGCGCCAATCCGCAGGCTGTCTGGCAACGGATGGATAACCTGGATTTCAAAACATCCGGGTTTGGAAAACTGGTCTTTGGAGGTCCTCCCAACAGGCTGGAGGAGATCAAACTGGATGAGGACGGCAGGCTGGTTAAACTGACCGGGACTTTCGGTGAATATACTGGCTGTTCTGTTGGTGAAGTTGGTGGTGGAACCCCAAATAACGTAGCTCTATGGGGTGGACCGATTGTTGAACCGATCAAACTTCCTGGTGGCAGCAGGTATATCATAGAAGCCAAAAACACCGATCACTACCTTTTTGGTTTTCCGGTCGTAGCTAAGTTGAGCATACCAGTCCTTGCATGCCCGATTCCTTCACGGGAATCATTTTATATCTCCTGTGATCCGGTAAAGGTATCTCCGGAAGACAGGAAATTAATTCGGTTATCTATAGCTCGGGATAACAATACACTGTGGACAGGTTCAATTGATCTGCCAAAACTGACAATGCGAAACGACCAATATATCAGCTATAAGGGTTGGGGCGCTGGCCCGGTTCAGCTGGTTGTAAGTAAAGATGAAGCCGGCAAGAGTGTTGAACTCGGGCGGATATCCCTGAAAGTGCCTTCATATGTGCCGGCATGGACCAAATTTGTTATGCCCAAGACTCCTGCAGTTCCAAAACCGTGGGTTCCTGTGAATGCTGAAAAGAATGTCGTGAAAGTCTGGGGGCGAGAGTATTCGTTTGGCAAGAGTCCGTTCCTTGACCAGGTTAACGTACTAGGCGCGAGTGTGCTGGCTTCTCCTGTTACTATGCGAGGTATGGTGGATGGAAAGAACATCAGCTGGAAGGTAACTTCATGGAAACTGATTTCTAGAGCTGACGAGAAAGCCGTCTATGAAGGCAAAGCGACAGCTGGAGCATTAAATATTGATGTCCGGACAACTATCGAGTTTGATGGAGCTATTAGATTGGACTGGAAACTGAGTCCGGTCAATGGAGCACACAAAGTACGTGATTTGGCGTTTGTTGTTCCTGTGAAACCGCAGGTTGGCAAGTCGATGGTGTGGTATGGAACAGAGGGATATTCGTTCAACGATCAGACAACCTGGGGCAGGGGACTGGATGTTCCAAAGAAGAACTGGACATCACTGTTTACTCCATCTGTATGGATAGGTGACCAATCTCGAGGTATAGACTGGTTTGCAGATCACAGGGGGAATTGGACTCCAGCAGATGTCAAGAAAGCAGTGGAAGTAAGTAATACGCCGAAAGCCGTCGAGCTTATTTTGCATATTGCTGATAAAGACCGCGTAATTGATAAACCCCTCGACTTCACATTTGGTCTGCTGGCGACTCCAACAAAGCAGAGGCCATCACCTGATGATTTTACTGATGATCGTACAATTGCAACACTAAATACATTTGGACTAAAAACTCCCGTGACTACAGCTCCTATGATCTTCATTCCCAGAAGTGATGAAGATGCCCGTCCTGAGGGATGTATAGAAACTGATGCGCGTGTAGACTGGGATCCGGAGAATCCAGCTTCGAACGAGAAAACTGCGGCCATTTTCGAGATTCACGACAGCGGTGGCACAAATATTACAGATGTCGAATACCTGCCTTCAAGTAAGACTCTCCGGGTTACTCATTCAAGTCCGGAATTCGGTTGGCTGGTTATTGGTGAAGGAAAAATCGATCTAAAAAAGGGCGAATGGCACAGGTTTTCATATAACTGGGGTCCGAACAGTTCTGTTTACGTTGATGGAAAGCTGATCGTTACCGGTGAAGATAAATCTCCAATTGCAGCCTGGGAGAATAACTACTCCCTGTATCGCGTTGGCTGTTCAGGCAGATGGTCCCTTAAAGGTTGGCGTATTTCTTATAAACAACGCAGTATGGATGAGGTCCAACCAGCTGTTGCTTGGAAAGAAGATGCAAACACTCAGCATCTGGAACTATTGGAATACGATCCCACACCTATGAACTGGACCAATCCACGAATATGGTCTCCACGAAATCCTGGTTATCTAGTTGGAAATTGGACTTACGATTCCAAGAATCGAATACTCATTGCAGGGCAATATGCAAATTTCTCTACTCAAGCAGAAAATCTGGCTAAGATGGGATTCAGAGGCGGTATTCTATGGAATTGGTCTAATAATATTCTGGGTAATGATGGTCCTCTGGATCGCAAACTATTTGAGGAATCAAATGCACTATGCAATAAGTTTGGCATTCGAACTTTGCCCTATATGACATATGGAATCACCAACTTTTCCCCAGATTTCGAAGACTACAAGTGGGAATTGAGTCCTGTTGGCCCAGCAGAAGATATAATCGTTGGATGGAGAGAATCCGGGCAGATATCCTACACGATACCACTCGTAGGATCAGGAGCAAAAAGATCACTGTATAGTATTGACGAAGCGATGAGACTTGGCGCTGGGGGAGTATATTTTGATGGCGCATTTCCTCCAGATAATTCCACTAATCCAATTCAGGGATATGAGAGTCCTGTTGATCCGTTGACGGGCGGTAAATTGCAGGTCTGGCACTGGTGGGACAGAAGAGAGTATATGAAAAATGTATACAAACTTCTGAAATACTACCGGAATGACGCCGTAATCGACTGCCACGCTACAAATGGATTTGGATCGATTCCTACGCTGTCATTTGCAACATGTGCTTCAAATGGGGAATCTCTGGGTGTAATCAAGGACTGGGAAAACTGGGTCTCTCCTCAGGCTATCCGTGCCGAAATACACGGCAGGCAGTTTGGGTTCAATGTCGACGCTTTGATGTATGTCAACAGGCCCGTGCCGCCGGAGTATGGGATGTCATTAATGGCAGTTCATGGACAGAACCCGAGGACAATGTGGGGTTTGTTTAGTCCCAGAGCAGCTGGTCTGTTCAAACTATCGGATAAGTTTAATACCAAAACAGCACAGTGGATGCCTTATTATCATCCGGAAAAGAATGCATTCAAACCAACAGCCAAAGAAGTGTTTGCGAGTGCATTTGTTCACCCTGGAAAAAGAACACTGCTGTTGATCGCGAATCTGAGTGATACAGCTCGCACTGACACCATCAGGATTGACTGGAAGAAACTGGGCTTGAAACCAACATCGACAGTAATTATATACAACTGGAATGGATCTGTGCCGGTCAAGAATAACACCATATCTCTGCGGTTTAATGCCAGACAGGTGTTGTATGTATGGATCGGTGGGCAATAGGAAGTAATCCGAATTTCAACGGTAACCTGCCCAGTAGTGCAATAGTATTTTACCTCATTCCATAATCCTGCTATCTTAGTATTATGTTTGCGGGCAAATCTCCAGAATGTGGTAAACATACAGGCAAACAATCCTGTCATTCCCAGCTTGACTGGGAATCCATAAATCAAGCTATAGATAATTGTGATGATGGATTCCCAAAGTGAATAACTTGATTCCATGAGGTACAGATGAGAAAACTAGTTCTACTTGCTATCTTGCTCCTGGTTGCTGCAGCGCCTGTAATGGCGATTGATTTTCACGTGGCACCTGGAGGCAGTGATTCCAATCCCGGTACGGCAGCTAAACCATTTGCCTCTATTGAACATGCACGGGATGCTGTTCGCGTGTGGAGAAAGTCCAGCAGCAGTATGGAAACAGTGACTGTCTGGTTGCATAAGGGAACATATCGTCTTGCTGCTCCAATTGTTTTCACGCCTCAGGATTCAGGAATATCTCAATATCCTGTGGTTTATCGTGCCTTCGCAGGTGAGAAACCTGTAGTAAGTGGAGGAGTTCCAATAAATAGCTGGCGTAAACAAGATGCCAACTTGTGGGTTGCTAATGTTGCGTGGGCGAAAGAATTGCCGGAACCTTTTGTACAACTCTTCGTTAACGGCAAACGCCGCACTCGTGCTCGCACGCCCAATAACGGCAGCTATTTCTATACCAGGCGCATATTGTATAAGAATGATGCAAGTGGGTTTCCAATCTGTACAGGGCTTACGTTTAAAGAAGGTGACCTGAAACCCTGGGGCAGCAATGATGATGCTCTTATCTGCCTGTTCCACAACTGGGTCAACTCATTTAATCGTGTTGGTAAAGCGGACTGGCAGAGGCAGCGACTGGAGTTCACTCGGCAGGCAGGCATTTTCTTTCTTGGACCAAGCGTGCGTTATTATGTAGAGAACCTCCGCAGTGCCCTGGATGCTCCGGGAGAATGGTATCTGGATCATAAATCCGGGCTTTTATACTACTATCCAATGCCCGGTGAGAATTTGGCAAAATCCGAAGTAATTGCACCAGTAGTGAAACAGACTCTCATACAAATGCAAGGCGCACCCGAGTCTGGGCAGTATGTTGAGAACCTGATATTCAAAGGTATTTCCTTTCAACACACAGATGCTGACCTTTCCCGCGAGTACCCTCACAGCGTTCAGGGAGCTGAAACACAACGCGGTGCGATTGTAGCCAGAGGAACTCGCAATTGCTCTATTGAAGACTGTGAGTTTACACAACTTGGCGAGAATGCGATTTCGCTTCTGGGGGCTTGCTCATACAACAGGGTCACTCGCTGCCAGATCCATAATGTTGGAGGAGGCGGTGTCTATCTTTCTGAACAGGGACCCGCTAATATTGCCGATTGGTACCTGACTGCACACAATAAAATAGATAACAACTTCATACACGACGGTGGATATATCTTCCGATCCGGATGCGGCGTTTTTATGGGCTCTACCGCTAGCTACAACCAGATCACCCACAATGAAATCTGCGATCTGAGCTGGATGGGTGTCCATATGGGTTGGAGTTGGAGTGGAAAAAATACAGCCTATACAAACCACAATGAAATCGCCTACAACCACATCCACCACATCGGAAATGGCGTATTAAATGATATAGGGGGTATCTATACCCTTGGTGCGTCACCCGGAACTGTAATACATCATAACCTTATTCACGATGTTACACGCTTCGAGCGTGGAGACGAAGGATACGGCGGTTGGGGCATCTATCTGGATGCCGGAAGCTCAGAAATTCGCGTTGAGAACAATATCGTATACAATACAAGAGATGGCGGCCTTCATTTACACTGTGATGGATTTCCCTATGGTGACGAGATACTAAACAACATATTCGCTTATTCAACCTCTCCGCAGATGGCACGCAATAATGACAAAGAGCCTGAAACTTACCACGTTCATCTCGAACACAATATTGTTTACAATGCCAACAATGGAATGTATGGTGGTAACAACTGGGCGCCGAAGAGCAAGTTTACTGCGGACAACAATTGCTACTTCAGCGAGAAATCAAAAACACCTGACTTTTTCAACCAGACCTTTGCCCAGTGGCAGGCAGCAGGTCGTGATAACCACTCCATTGTTGCTGATCCGTATTTTGTTAATGCTCATAGGTTTGATTTCAGGTTGAAACCAAATTCGCCGGCTCTGAAACTGGGTATCAAACCAATTGATATGACCACTGTAGGCTTGCAGGGACCAATAGCTTGGAGACAGTTGGCTGCAAAGACTGTCCACCGCACTTTTGAGAAAGCGTTGCCACCTGATCCTAAGCTGGCTGGCTTACTGTCTTATGATTTCGAAGAGTATGAGCCGGGAGATATTCCTCAGGTGCTGTCTATGCAGATGGTGCAACAAGCGTTATGGTAAGTGATGTGCAGCCATGCGCGGGCGTGCGATGTCTGCGCTTTGTGGATGGGCCATCACAGGATGTCTGGAAACCTCATTGGTATGCAAACCGCACACCAGGCAAAGGAGCAGTTCGTGTGCTGGTCAGTGTGAAAAATGATGCTGCCAATCCCGTGTCATTCGACCTCGAATTCCGCGATTGGCCTGGTATGGGTGGAAAATATGTGACTGGTCCTCAACTGAGATTCCTGCCAACTGGAGTGGTAAGAGCCACCGACAAAGGGGAGTGGAAGGACATTGGGCAGTATAAAATAGGAGAATGGCTGGCTGTTCAGATAGATTTGTCTGAAGGCAAAGGCCGCGCCAATGCTTATACGGTGAAACTCGGAGCAACCGGAACCGCTATATCGGGTCTCAGGTTTGCCAGTGATGCTTTTACGAATTTCAACTGGCTTGGTCTTTCAGGGATGGATAATATTCCGGGGGTATTCTATGCAGACGAAATTCGAGTTGAACGTAAATAGTCAAAGGATATTATTATAGATGAGTGTGCCAGTTCTAGTTGTCTCCGGATTCCTCGGCTGTGGGAAAACTTCGTTTCTCAGCAAGTTACTGCCTTTGTGCGCGGAAGCCGGAGTTAAACCTGCTCTGGTTATTAATGAAGTCGGGGACACTGACATCGATGGTGAACTGCTTGCTCAGTTGCACACAGAGCAGGTAAAGCTGGTTGGGGGCTGTGTCTGCTGCACTCTGCAGGCCCAGCTTGCCCAGACAATCTACGATATCCTGGACCGTGCAGAGAATGATATTATAATAATTGAATGCAGCGGGCTCTCAAATCCGATTGATGTTGTAAGTGTCCTCACTACTCCTGCGTTGATCTCCAAAGTAGGTGTCAATCATGTTGTCTGCCTGGTAGATTCTTTCAGAGCTGACAAGATCCTGAGAGTTGCTGAACTTGCCAAGTCTCAGGTAGCATACAGCGATCTGATTATTCTCAACAAAATGGACAAAGTTGATGAATCAGACCGGTCAGTAGTTGAGTCCCGGATTCGTGAGATTGCACCTGAAACTAAACTCATGTGGTCGGCTTTTGGGGATATAGGACATGATCGATTATTGCAGATGCTGAAAGATATCCCCGCTGAACACGCAGGTAGCTGTGAACACGAGCATATTCATGAGCATGGGCACTCGCATTCTCTACCTGCATCCTTCTGCACAACAGCAGTTCGCTTACCTGAATCCATCGATCGGGAGTTACTGATCAGTATCCTCTCAGAACTACCCGATAATGTCATCCGTGCAAAAGGATTTGCATACTCAAACGGTATCGGCTGGCAGGTGCTGCATAAGGTGTATGATTCAGTGGATATAACTCCATTATCCGGCCCAGCGCCTCTAGCAGGAGCTATCCTAATCTGCATAGGCCAGCAGCTGAATCCCGAAGAAATCATAGGGATAGTAAACAAGCATATAGAATCCGGATTCACGCCCAATCCACAAAAAATCACCAGCTGAAAGCATCTTAATGATTGGATGCTTGCAACTGGTGATACTGCGCTTCTATGGATTCACCATCCCCCATAAAATCTGCGTAAATCTGTGGATAAATATTTCTAATGCGTTCGCCTTACAACAAACCACAGATAATTCTACCTATACCGCCAACCCTTCTGTCCTCGCAATGATCTCGTCCTGCACTCGTTTTCCAATGTTCACGAATCTGGCACTGTAGCCGGCTACTCGGACCAGGAGGTCGTTATAGTCTTCCGGGTGATCCTGGGCTTCCCGGAGGGTTTCAGCGTCCAGGACATTGATCTGCAATTGACTCCCTCTCAGCTCTACGAATGTCCGGATCAGGGAGACCACGTTTTTTCTGGCTTCCAGAGTGGCGAAGTCAGTTGGACTCAGTCTGAGGGTCGATACATTGCCGGCGATCAGTTTAGAGTGATCAAGTCGGCAGAGGGAGCGGATTACTGCCGTCGGTCCGCAATTGGTCTTGCCCTGAGAACCAGCAAGGGAATCAGCGATAGTCTGACCGGCTTTTCGGCCGTCCAATGTTGCACCCATCCGGATACCGTAAGCAACATGCATATTCTCACCACCTGCAAGATGCCCCAGGACCAGTATAGGTCGGAGAGGTGTCGAACGGCTTTCCAGAGCATACGCCAGCAAGTCAATCAGCTTCGTAGCGATTTCATCCACTTTCAGACAGTCACTGCCATATTTCGGTAGTGCAGAAATCTTAGTCAGCAGGGATTCATCCCCGGCATCCAGATTCTTATATACATCTGCTAGACTGGTATTATCATCTGCGCATATCTTCTTCGCTGAGTAGATCATATCCGCTGCATTGGGGAGTCCGATAGCTTCCCAGTGGCCCATGTAAGTCTTTGCACCGCCGTGGACTATATCCTTGCATTTTTCCAGCGTTACAGGCATCATTAATGTCTGGTTGTAGCGTGTACTAGTGACGGCTTCGTCTACAAAGATGTTTGACAACCGGCAGGCCTCTGCGACATCCTCTGTATGCTCTTCAATGGCCTTCCAAATGCTAATGTCGTCGCAGACTCCACGGTTTGCACAGTCCCTGAGTGCTTCATCTATCATCAGTGCCATGTTGATCCACCCATTTGGAGCGCCCCATGCACCAAGACCCGGAGACACTACCTCGGTGCAGCCGCTCAGTGCATAGTCTCGAGCAGCTTCAAGAGGGATTCCAACTCTTACAAGTCCGTCGATTATCGGCTGGTCTCCATAGAAACTCGGTTCTGCAAGGCCATCTCCAAGCAGCGATACTGCAAGATCAAGGACATCCTCCGGAGTAGTATCGCAGCAGCGCACATAAACAGTCGGGCGTAGCAGTCTGATATTGTGAATGGCTCTCAGAAACAGCTTCGTGAGATCATTGCAGGCATCCGTTCCGTCGGGCAGCATTCCACCAAGGGTCAGAGTCTGCACGGAACTGACATTGTAGTCTCCCTCCATACAATCGCCGTGCACTTTTATCATCAAGCACTCGATGAGCTCCTGAGCTCGATCAGGGGTGATTCGTCCGGCAGCAAGATCAGCCTGGTAGAAGTCATTCAAGTATGTATCAATCCGGCCTACGCCATCGTTTGCGACCATATACGCGAACCACATACTCTGGACAGCCTCATGAAATGTTTCAGCAGGATGAGCAGGAACTTTACGACACACACGGGCTATTTCAAGGAGTTCAGCTGCCCTTTCGGGAGCAGATGTTCCAGCAAGCTTTTCGCAGGCATCAGCATAATTCTGAGCGTGAACGATTATGGCTTCGTGTCCCATAGAAAAGGCTTCACAGAACTCAAGATCATCACCCGATTTGGTCGATGCAATCTCACGAGCCCTTTTAGCCAGTTCCGCAGAACCAGTTCGAATAAAGCCGGCGTAATCAACAACTTTGTGGTTAAGCGAACCCTGAGGGGAGATTAACCCGCGGGCTGCTTTTTCTCTCAATTCAGGCTGATCATCAGGTGTATTCTTCGCAAACCCGTCTATATATTCAGGGTGGCCATCAGGAAGCCAGCCCGGCATTTCGTCTTCAGTCGAACGGATTAATGCTCCAACTATCAGTTCACCATCACGAATTACAGGTGTGAGACGCGGAAATGTGTAGGCAAAATGTTGAGCATCTGCAAGTACTGTAGTGATTCCATCAGGAGCTTGATACTCAGCATCCAACTGTCTTTGCTCAAGGAATGCCCCATATAAGCGGGAAGCTGCATCCTCCGCCAGTGCCTGTGTTCGGGGTGTGATCCCATGACGTTTGCGATTGCAGGTAACTCCCTGCTCAGTCCTGTCACATGTCTGGTAAGTAAGTGCCACGGTTGATATCTCCTGATAACTGATGATTCACGTGATCTTTAATCCAGTATACAATATTTCCGGCTATATGCCGAGTGGTGTAGTTGTCATCCTGAATGAAATGAAGGATCTGCTTTAAAACAGATTCTTCACTGCTTTCAGTATGACACAATTCTATTTCGTCCGCAGACTGCACAGTGGATCGCCCAGAACGATGTCTTTCCATCCTATTACTCTGGAACCAGCATAGTATGATTCAGCCAGATTCCGTCCGGATAGATACAAGTCCACAAAAACACTTGGGGACGCCATAGCAAACAGATATGGCTCTGTCACATATCCCTTAGCACCTGCAGCTCCCTGCGCTATCAAGTCGCCAACCAGAGACTGTCCGCCTTCGGTTTTTAAGAGTGTTCGCCCACTGGTGGAGACTGCAGTCTCAATCAAGCTTCTAGAGGTGAAATGAAGACTGTGGTAAATATCCCAAGAGAATTTGCCGTCGTTGCTGCCCCACGATACATATACAGTCAATGGTTTTGTACTGCCTATGAAGCTTTCAGTCACATCGAGTGTAACAGGCGTTTTCGGTGCACTGGACAACATATGGCTCAAGTTAATCATGTCCGCATTGAAATCACAGTAATCAATCTGGGGGTTATAGCATCGACTACCATCCGGGTTGATAAAGGATACCGGTTGAACGGATGCATCACCAAGACCTTTCCCTGGACAAACATCCAGCAGGATGACACGCTCAGCGGGAACAGGCGCGAGCGCTCGATCAACCAGAGCTTTCGCATCAGCTTCGGTGTATCCATCCAGCCTGGTTACCAGATAACCTCCGAACTCAGCATGTGAGAATGGCTTGTTTGATCGCCAGTAGCGGTTGATTATAAGAGTTCCCTGTTTACCGATTTTTTCCAGTAGAGGGTTGACTATACCCAGGGTGGCCAGCATGCTGTCAACGGACTGACCACCGGAAGTTCCGCCAGATGGGTCAGATGACAAGCGGAAGGGTACACCTTTGGTTAGGACTATATACTTGATCTGATTGGTCATTTTATGGACGGACAGGTAGTCCTGTATTGGCTTTTTGATATGATCGTTATAGTCGTCGGGGGAAATCTGTTCTTTGTCTGCAGACAAACTGGAATCAGCGGTATTAATACTAACCAGGAACTTCTGTGCGATTCCACGTTTTGTCATGTAGTAAGATGCAATACGAGAGGACACCGGAGAGTCCGCATTGCGTACCACCAGGACATCTGTCGGGCTGATTGCTCCGCGTGCGCTGCAACCCTGAATCAGAAGCAAAGATATAAATAGTAGTCCAATCAGAATAGTTTTCATACTTAATAATAACATGAAATGTACCATACATTGAATTGCACCAATATTATTTCAGTGTAATGAGAATTACGCCATCCTGAAAGTGCATTCTTCGAATGCACTACTTGTTTCGTAATAGTTCAGAGTAATCGGAAACACTTCATCCTGAACTTGATTCAGGACCCATCTCGAACATGCCTGGGTGCTGAATCAGTTTCAGCATGACGTTACACTCAACAAGAATGAACTGTTACCTTGTTTCAGGACCTATTCAAGATGAGACATTATTCGGCTATAATATGCACGTAAATATCAATATATATTTGGAGGAACTGATGGATCACTTCCTTAGTAGCAATTGTGCACACTGGAATGAAGTCGTTTCCTGTCACGCTGTTTCGCTATCATATGATGTAAAAGGTTTTAAAAATGGTAGAAATACCCTCAGGACAATCGAACGTGAAGAAGTTGGAGATGTGGCTGGAAAATCGCTTCTCCATCTGCAGTGCCATTTTGGTATGGATTCTATGTCCTGGGCAAGGCTGGGAGCCCGGGTAACTGGGATGGATTTCTCACAGGAAGCAATAAACCTCGCTAAGTCACTGGCCAGAGAACTGGATATTGATTCAAGGTTTGTCTGCTCTAATATCTATGACCTCCCAAATACTCTCGAAGATCAATTCGATATAGTCTTCACTTCGTATGGCGTTCTAACATGGCTTCCGGACATGACCGGGTGGGCAAAGATCGTTGCCCATTACCTGAAACCTGGCGGGGAATTCCATATTGTGGAAATACACCCATACAGTTCCATGTTTGATTATGACAGCAACAGTTCTCAGCTTCAATGGGAATATCTATACTTTATAGACGATGAACCTCTGGAGTTTGAAGGAACAGACACATACGCAGCCGCAAATGCTGCAGAATACAATACTGTCACCTATGAATGGAGCCACAGCCTTGGAGAGATTGTTACCTCTCTGATTGATGCCGGTCTCAAGATTGAATACCTGCATGAGTTCCCATTTTCTTGCTATCGGGCATTCCCTTGTATGACCCGGAGTGAAGATGGTTGGTGGAGGCTTCCCCCGAAATATCTTGATATGCCACTGCTATTCTCAATAAAAGCCGAAAAATGAGTATCAATTCAAACCCATAGCAGGAGTATCTTTGCACTATGATGTAGTGGTATCCTGAACCCGCAAGTTGGGCGTGCCAACTGATTTCGATTACAAACCCTATAAGTTTTGGGAGGCTAAATTGTGGTGCAGACTTCCAGCCTGCTTTTGCTCAGGTTTCTTAGGAGTAACCGGAACCTTTATATCTATAAAATCTGATTACTATTTGTTTCGGGAGAGTGCTATTCATGCCATCATCGCCGAATTTATTGAAAGCTGATATACACAACTACATAAGGTATGTACGCCTATTGTCTTCATCCAGTCTGTTGCTGTTGCTCATTATTATTGCCTGTGGATGCACACAACCTGATCAGCCTGTGTATCATTACAAGAAACGTCAGGAGCCAAGTATTGCAGAAAAGTCAGGGAACTCGTCAAAACGAGCCGCCCTGGCATTTTCTCCTGATGGAAAGCTTGTTGTTGTCAGCGGACGTTATCTACTACGGCTCTGGGATATACAGAACGCCAAGCCAGTTTGTAGCCTGAAATCAGGCAATAATTCAACCCAAAACTCGACCGTCAATTATATGCCTGCCCCAATGAACTCGTTTCGGGTCGGTTTCACAAGGGATGGAGTTCCATATTATGGAGATTATGAAAAGGAGGTGTTCTGTGATAAACACACCGGTGAGATCATTAAGGAGTTGTCAGTTACTGCAGGAAAGAATAATGATGGCACACAGATAATAAGTCCTTTCATACTATCACAGGATGCATCCAGGCAAATAATTGGTTATAATGACAAATCCTATACCAGTTTTCAAGTGAAGGATCCTAACACTGGCAGGATATATTCCACCATAACCGCTAAACATTTCATAGAGATTAATTCTATAAACTGCTCTCAAAATGGCAAATATCTATTATATCCACTCGATGACAGTCAACTTGCTGTAGTAGATACTGACACAGGAGCGCAGATTAGAAAGTATACACATGAACCTATAGTCAATGGAGATACCTATACATCGTATAGAACGACTACAGTGAGATCATTTGTTTGCGTGTCACCCGATAGCAAATATGCAGGAATATCCAGGACTTCCACACTTTTACCGATTCCTGACTCAAGCAGACCGGTTGATCCAAACGCTGTTGTAGATTATACGAGCAGCAATTCATCGCTTGTGATCTACTCGAAAGACAGTGTCAAACCAATATTCCATCTGACGCTGAGTGGGTTGATTATAAACGTTGTTTTTGCTCCTGATAACAAGTCATTTGCAGTTCTTTACAACGGCAAAGCGCTCATCTACGATTTGAAAACCCTCAAGGTAATTCGCACTTTACTTAGTGACAATGAACCAATAATGGCTATTGCTTTCTCTCTGGATAACAACAAAATAGCAACAGTAGATGGCAAATGCACCCTGAAGATCTGGGATGCAAAGACAGGTAAGGAAACGCTTTCCCTTGAGAGGTGATGAAATGATAATGAAAACACAATCTATGTTGAACTTATGCAAATCGCCGTCGTGTGCTATCTTGCTTTTACTGGTTATTATTACACTGTCAGGATGTTCAGGTCCGACCAGACCTGCATTCAAACCAAGAAAAATAAAACCTTTGAGTATTGCGCAAAAGTCTCAGAATCCTGCTAAGACAGCAATGCTTGCATTTTCTTCGGATGGTAAGTATGTGTTAATCTGCTGTTCAACTAATGGCTGGCTCTGGGATATACCCAATGCCAAAATTGTCTGTAACGCCCAACCTCGACTTCAACCGTTTCGTGTAGGATTCACAAACGATGGCATTCCCTACTATGGCAACTATGAAAAATACATGTTCTGGGACAAACACTCTGGAGAAACCATCAAAGAGTTGAATGCACCGCGACGCCAGACGGCTAATGGAACATTTATGGATCCATTTGTATTATCTCAGGATGCGTCCAGAGAGATAGTAGAGACCCATGTGAATTCCAATACAGTTTTTGTTGTGATGGATCTAAAAAGTGGCAGGAAATATCCCAGCATTCCAATAGAGTCACAGGTGTCATTGGCCAACACAGAATTCTCGCAAAACGGCAAATATCTGGTATATGCCTCCCAGGATGATCACTTGGTCATAATGAACACAGAAACAGGAGCTGAAATAGGCAATATCAAATTCCAGCCACCTGACAATTGCGCATTCCGTTTGCCTGCATGTATACACATGTCTTCTGATGGCACACATATAGCCCTGGTTGTATCAACAAGCGATAGGCCTTTCAGCTTCATTAACATGCAGGGAGGCATAAATATAGATACAGCCTTAGTTAACACTACAATTCGAATATATGAGACGATCTCAAAGAAAATGACTGGTGAGTTATCGCTACATGGTACCTCTGCAAAAGTTGTTTTCGCTCCTGACAACCAAACATTTGCAGTCCTGAATGATGGCAAGGCGTTTATCTACAACACAAAAACCTCCAAACTAATTCAGACGCTGACAAGCAACGATGAACCAATTACTGGTATTACTTTTTCACGGGACAACAAATACATCGCAACTGGTGATGGGGTATTCACACTCAAAATCTGGGATGCAAAGACAGGTAAAGAAATCACAACTTTAGAGAAGTGAACAGCTTCGTATGATTCGTATAATAGGAGAATATTTATATGTCGTATTTACACCGTTTACATTTTGTTATTGCAGTCGTTCTGTTACTGTTGATTTTATTTGCTGTATCGGGTTGTTTTACACCCACCGAAGTATTTACTCCAAATTCAAACAAACCAGCAGTAACAATCGCGGTAAAATCTCAGGACCCCAATAGAAGAACAACAATAGCCATATCTCCGGATAGTAAACTGATAGCTGTAAGCCGCGCGAATGCTGGTTCCATTAAATTGTGGGATTTGGTAAAATCTCAGATTATATGCAAAATGGATCCCAAGTTTTATCCACATCGTATTGGATTTACAAGTAATGGAGTTCCGTTCTGTGGTGGTGACGGTAGGATCGTTTACTGGGACAAAAAAACGGGTGAGCGCTAAAGATGTCTCCGTTGCAGGCACATAAGCCAGGTCGTATCAACATATATCATACAGCGATTGAGCCACAAAAATACGATCAGATACTTATGGCTGATGAGACGTCTAAATACGATCTTTCTTTTGAAAAAGATAAAATCACAATTCTAGATTCAGATACCAAGGCAAAAATCAGGAGTTTCATGATCGATGTCAATCATTCAGGCTATTATATGTTCTCATCTTCAGCATGCTTATCGCCTGATGGTCGTTATATCTGTATATTGGAAACTTCCAAAGGTATACCTATGAATACAGGTACATCCTCTACTACAGCAGAATCTTTCTCGATACTCAAAATATATGACGAAAACTTAGTTCCTCCATGTGGAAAAATCAAGCTGAATGGAGAAATTGGGAAAGTAGTTTTTTCAACAGACGGCAAAACATTTATGGTTCTCAATGATGGAAAGGCACTACTCTACAATTCAGACACACTGGAAAAAATGGCCACTTTATCGAGTGGTAATGACCCCATTATGGATGTAGTCTACTCTCCCGATAACAAATACATGGTCACCGGCGACGGTACCAGAAAGATTGAAATCTGGGATGCTAAAACAGGTGAACATATAAAAACCCTTGAGGAACCTCGAATAGCATCATAAACATCGTTGTGGTGCCTGCTGTGACATAAGTGCAGGCACCACAACTTACCTAATTGACCCTTCACCTCACTCAACGATATAATCCATACGAACACAAATCATACCGGAGAATCATTTGAAATACCTATACATACTCCTCTTTATATGCATACTTGCAATACTACTATGTTCTGCATCATCTGCAGCCAGCCTGGATACATCCAGTGGCAGAGTGATAGCTGTTCCTGTCTCAGGCAAGATAACTATTGATGGTAGTCTGAATGACTGGGACCTTTCCGGATTGGAACAGGTGACGCTGGATATTGGGGATGCAAATGCCCTCCATGCTGATTATGCACTTATGTATGATTCTAAAAACCTCTATCTGGCTGTCAAAGTGGCTGACACTACCCCGGCCCGGAATGCTTATGGCCCGGAAGAGAGCAAGTATTGGGATGGGGACTGTGTTCAACTGCGTATTTGCAGCGATCCAGGCATTGCCACGCCTTTGCCCAATTCGGGGAATGGGATGAGCGCCGAAAATCTTGGCAAAATATCTCATATAGGATTCTGGCATAACCATCTGACCGGCAAGAATTGGATACACATAGCCCGTGGAAACGATAGCGCAAGCACGGCGCTGGTGAATCCGGCTGGTTCTCAGCTGGCGTTCAAGACATGGCCGGATGGCAAAGGATATACCTTTGAATCCGCTATACCGTGGACCGCGTTGGGAGTGGAATCAGCCCCGAAAACCGGCAGCGTTCTGCCTGCATTGTTAGAAATACTCTGGGGAGACGGGCAGGGAAGAGCTCAGGTGATCAGGGCAGCAGCCGTCTATACCCATCATCCTACTACATTTGGGTTTAGCAATTGGAGTATGTGGGGGCAGCTTGTTTTATCTCCTTTAGGTAAACTCTCGCGTCCTGGTCACCTCACACTTGAAAAAATCCGGGCTAAAAGCGCAGGAACAAGGGTTCCAATCACTCTGTCACTCAAAAAGCCAGGAGCTGTAAGTATAAATGTTCTGGATGCTAAAGGAAATGTTGTCCGTGAACTGGTCAGGGAAACCAAACAGCCTGTCGGTAAGTTAACTATCAACTGGGACGGGCGAAACTATGCCGGTCAACCGGTAGCTCCGGGTAACTATAAATGGAAAGCAATCAGCTATTCTCCTGTCAGTGCCACGTATATCGGAGGGGTAGGTAGTTCGGGTGAACCGCCTTATGACACTCCGGATGGCAATGGGGCATGGGGATCGGACCATGTGAACCCGCTGGATACTGCATCGGATACAACCGGGAACTACTTCCTTTGGAGTATGGCAGAGCAGGGGAGATCGGTTATCAAAACTGACCTTTCCGGTAAGACCCTTTGGAGAAAAAGCCCGGTCGCCAGGAACCACTGGGGAGATTTCACCAGCATCGCTGCAGATGGCAAGTGTGTGTATGTGCTGAGTGGAATGGCAATCCCCGAAATCATACGTCTGGATGCCGCCAACGGGAGTTATATGCCCTATAGCCAGGACAGGCTGGGTGCTGTTATATCTGAGAACGACTTGCCTGCCGGTATGACTGAGTGGACAGCCACGGGCCTTGCAGTGCGAAATGGAATCGGATGCGTCAGTCTCTATTATGAAAACCGGATAGCAGTAGTCGATCTCTCCGATGGGCATGTTACTAATAGTCTTAGGCTCGATCGTCCATATGGGTTGTGCTACGATTCCAAAGGGAATCTGTTTGCCATTTCCCGAGGAACTGAGTCTCAACCAGCCAGGATTGTCCGGTTTGATAATGCAAATGGTGATCCGATTGATGTAATATCTACTAATCTCCTGGAACCAGCCGATCTTGCCGTAATGACCGATGGCAGTATTCTTGTCACAGATCCATCTCCAAAGAGCAATCAGATCAAAGAATTCTCTGCCGGTGGTAAGTTGCTGAAAACAATCGGAAAAGCCGGTGGACGCCCTTATGCAGGGAAATACCAGCCAAAAGATTTCCTCAGGCCCTGGGGCATAACACCAGATATAAATGGCGGTTTCCTGGTAGCGGAGAACTCCGCTCCAAAGGTGATCACGTGGTATAAGGCTGATGGAAGCATCCGAAAGCGCTGGTTCGGTCCTGGGACTTACGGGACAAGTGTTTGGGGAGATTCTGCTGATCCGTTCAGTGTTTACTGGCTGGCGTGCGGGAGCAACGCTATGACAGGGTCCTGGGCACGTTCACGCATCAATACAAAGACCGGTAAGTGGGATGGACCGGAAGCCTACTGGGACCTTGAACACGGTGGGTTCCCGAAAGAATTTCAAAAAGCAGCGACTATCTTTAATATGCCGCAGTTTTCAATGTACAAAGGCCGTAAATACATTTCATCCAACTTCGAAGGTATGAGTGTGATGAGAGTAGACGGAGACAAGATGGTCCCTATGGGGTATCTGTCAGTAGGTCTGGATGGTCGTCCGTTGATGGTGAGTATGTCTGTGAATGCCTCTGTAAAGTCTAAGTCCGGAAAGCCAATTACACAGCGTCACCAGCAGTTACCCATTCCTTTTACAAACGGTATATATCTTGAAGCGGAGAAGTCCTCAAGTCTTCCGTCTCCTGATAAAGCTATCAGCAGCTTATACAGTTCAGAATACAGCACTGGTTGGGTAGATACTGTGGACGATGGAGATTCATCTCAGGCTGTTGTCAGCCTGCAGCTTGCAAACCAGCAGTGGCCCCTTCATGGTCTATGGTTGAGATGGAACCTGCCCGGCAAATCCATTGCCCCCGGACGCTACGAAGTCTATGCCCGCATACGATACGCTGGAAACAACGTACCCTATATGATTGGAATATCTGCAGGAACATCGGCTGATTCTCTCACTGCCCGTATCAAACCCGAGTGGACCAACTCTTCGATCCAGAGCTATGTATACAGTTGGATCAAAGTGGGTGACTTGGCTCTGGCTGCATCGGATAAAATCGTACAGCTTGATATTCCACAGATAAACTCAGCTGAACTTAGGCTGGATTGTGTTGCATTGAAAAAAGTCGATCCAGCTCTCCCTCCCAATGTTGGTGGAGCTTCAAGCTTATACGGCTACGGTATGGATGAGAATCTCAACATATACTTCCAGGCCAACAGGAAGATCGTCCGCATTTCATGTCTCGGTTTGGACAGAAACGGATATCCGAGATGGGACAATGCGCACTACCGCATTCTTGTGAATGATTACTGTCCTGGAGTGCCTGATGTAAATATGGTAAACCCGTGGAGAAGGCAGGGTAGGGGAATTGGCACAGATAATCAGAGCAATATGTATGTTGCTTGGAATGCAGGTCCAGAGTCCAGTGGTCCATTCTGGTCTGCTCATATAACCTCTGATAGGCTTCAAAAATACTCACCGTCAGGTAAACTTCTCTGGGCAGTCGGTCAAAAGGCAATGGGTCCGCGCAAAGACGGTGAGATGTATGATACATTCCTGCTGGGTGGGATTGTTAATAATCATTACATTGTAATGGCTGATGAACCGGGAATGATCCACTTCTACACCTCAGATGGACTATACCGGGGGAATATCTTCAACGACCTTGCCAAGGGTCCGGAGCCTGGTCCTTACACTTTCACCGGGGAGACATTTTCCGGAAGAGTCCTGTATGACAAGAAAACTTCGAAGTATTATGCCTATCAGGGACAGACTGCAGGACTGATGTTTGAGGTCAATGGGCTGGGATCAGAGCAGAGCTACAACGGGAGTGTCAAAGTAACAGCTGCTCAACTGGCATCCGGAGATGCTAACAAGGCTGATCCAATGGGGGCGATTTCACAGGTATCCAGTGATTTCAGTATAGATGGTCCGGAAGCCCAATGGTCAGCAATGTATCCATTCACCATGCGCAGGGGCAGCAATCGCTTGGCAAGTGTATATATGGGTTATAACGAAAAATCAGTCTTTGCTCGCTGGGATGTTGCAGACGATACCCCGCAGAAAAATGGAGCAGATGATGTTGAAATGGGATTCACGGGAGGAGACTCGGTCGGGCTCTATCTCGGACCAGCAGGAGACCGCACTCAACCCGTATTAGGTGATCTCAGGATAATGGTTGTGCCCAACAATAAGAACGGACAACTCACAGTTATCGGAATGAAACCAATTACAAATGGTTCAAAGCTGCCCCGGACATACAGATCACCTCAGCAGTCTGCAGTATTCGATTGGGTAGGCAGCATCCCCGGAGCCAAAGCAGTATCAAAACCTTATGCCGGAGGATACAGCGTTGTCGTTTCCATTCCAAGAACCTTTGTTGAAAACCTCAACCTGGCTCCGGGATTGGATGTGAAGTTCGATTCCGAAGTTCTGCTTTCAGATACCGCAGGCAAAAAGACACTCTCCAGAAACTTCCTGTTTGCCAAAGGGCCTGAGGTATCGATGGTAAACGACGTTCCGACCGAGGCCAGGCTGTATCCAGCCAAGTGGAAAGAGATGGAACTCCGCCAGAACCCCGACAAACCCGTTAAGAGCCAGTCTGCAGTCTCTTATCTGGCAGTTAAAAACCTGTTTGATGAGAAATCAGCCGTAATTCTGGAAGCTGAACAGGCCGAGGAGCATTCGAAAGGTTTCTGGTTCTTCGGAGCAGGTCATGCAGCAAACCCCGGCCCCGGTGTCCTGATAGACGATGCCGGTTTGGACAAGCCTCTAAAGATAGCCTGGAATCTCCCAGATTCCCTGAAACCCGGCAAATACACCCTGTGGTTATCCTGGACATCAGTCTCCTGCAACGACGCCAAAATAGACTGCACATTCAGTCTGGGGCCCGATGCATCCTCAACCAAACCCTCGCTGGTAGCATCAGTAGACAATGGGGAATGCAGTTGGAATGTAAAATGGGGGAAAGTGGGAGAGATAGAGATCAAACAAGGAGAAAAATCCCTCCTGTTTGAACCCGTTCTAAAGGATACATATGCTGCAGTGCTGCTTGTTGATGCACTTGCATTTGTCCCGATAAAGTAGTAAATTGTCATAAATACTTGGGATTGAACGAGTATTCTATTTTGATTGCAAATAAAATAATGCCGGACTGCACATCTCACGTTAACGGTAAGTAACAACGTCAAATAATCTGTCATTCCCAGCTTGACGGTTTGTGAGAAATGAATTTATGAACGCACAACCCAATTCCTCCTTGGAGAAGCACAACCCAATTCCCCCTTGGAGAAACACACACCCAATTCCCCCTTGGAGAAGGGGGCCAGGGGGATTGATTCCCTTCAACGCACATAAATTCCGAAACCTCCACCAATTCTCTAAACAGAGGAGCAATAATAGTGAATAACACTCTGGAAACAGGCATCAGCCTCTGCAAAAAGGGAAAATATGCAGAATCTATAGAAATACTCAAACCAATAGCAAAGTCAGAATCAACTAATGTCAACGCCCACCTGTATTTGGGCATAGCCTACAGTCATATACAAAAATACGAAGAAGCTTCAATTGAGTTTCTGACCTTGACCCATCTGGAGCCGACAAATCCCCATCACTACTTCAATCTGGGCAAAGTATACGAGGATAGCGGAGACGATCTACAAGCCGAATCTGCATACATGAAAGCGCTCAAAATAGATCCGGACTATCAAAAAGCAAAAGACCACCTCACAACCCTCAAAGCCAAACCGCATAAAGTGGTTGGAGCGCAATCCGTGCAAAAAGTAGACCAACCTCCAAAACCTGACGGTACTGATGACGTCGATTACGGAAAACGACAATCTTGTAAAATGGCCATAATAGATTTTTTAGCTATGGTTGCTGTACCGACGCTTTTTTTAGGTCTCATTTACTTGATACATCCAATTATTCAAAATATCTATGTTCATTCAGGTGATGGCACAAAATATTTTTTATGGGGAGCTGGAAGTCCTAATCTTACGACAATAATATTTATATTTACTTTCCTATCTGTTTTGCATCATTACATTGATGGACAGTTTCAAATAGCGTATTGTATTGCTACTGGACAAAAACCTGATATAGGATGGCCCAGCCGATTTAGAACGTTTGGTAGAACTATATATATAGAACCATTCATGTTTTTCAATCCTGTTATTTATAATAGAGTTACGCGCGGCATAATGGCTGTTTTGCGGGTCTTATTCTTAATGAGTCTACACATCTACACAAGGGTTACAGACTCCGGAGTGTATATTCACAGTTTTTGGAGCATAGGAGAGAAACATTACAGTTTTGCTGAGATTAAATCAGTCGATCGTCTTTCTTCTCAAACTTGCTTTGTTTTCTACGATGGAACGGAATGGAACCCGTGGAATGATTCCCAAAATGATAGGGTTGCCGTTGATTATATCTCTCAGCACCTGAACCATCAGAACCCGCAATATCCAGCAACAAGTTATCCATAAAGCATAGGCTAGAAACAGAAATAAATGAGTTACAGTTTCATTTGCAGAGTATTATATTCGTCGGAGGATAATTGATAGTGAATAACACTCTGGAAGCAGGCATCAGCCTCTGCAAAGAAGAAAAATACACAGAGTCGATAGAAATACTCAGACCAATAGCGAAGTCAGAAACAACAAATGTCAACGCCCATCTGTATTTGGGCATAGCCTACAGTAATATACAAAAATTCGAAGAAGCTTCAATTGAGTTTCTGACCTTGACCCATATGGAGCCGACAAATCCCCTTCACTACTTCAATCTGGGCAAAGTATATGAGGACAGTGGAGACGATCTACAAGCCGAATCTGCATACATGAAAGCGCTCAACATAGATCAGGACTATGAAAAAGCAAAAGACCGCCTTACAACCCTCAAAGCCAAACCGCATAATCTAGCCGCAAGACAGGCGCAACAGGCAGACAAGCAACAGACCTATGACAGTGATGATGTGCTGAGGGCTGTCGATAGGTGCAAAATTGGGATGGCAGTCTCGTATTTTCTTGGCGTTGGATCATTATTTCTTATTGGAGCAACTGATTTATATGGGTCTCTAGTGGAAAGCATTTATGTTCATCCGGGTGATAGTACAGTCTATTTTCTATCTGTTAATAGACTATATGTAGCTCTAGGAGCAATGATGTTTATATCATATCTTGCGACCTTTATCACAGAGAAAGTAGTGTTGCCATCTTGTGTACCCTATCGAGAGAAAGTCATTGAATGTGTGCTGCAAAGTCAAAGAAGAACCATAAGAATAAATCCTGTTATTTCTAAAATCTTAGGGCGTTGTGTACTAATACTTCTGCCTTTGTTATTGTTAATGAGTATAGGTACATATACACGGATAACTGACAACGGAATGTATGTTAACGGCTTCTGGAGTTTTGGTGAAAAATATCATAATTGGACTGATATCAAGTCGCTGGATGTTGACTATGATAAGAAAGGTCTGCACGGTCCAGTATATAATGCCCACATTGTTTTTAATGATGAATCACAATGGAACTATTCTGCTATGGGACCTGAATGTAAAAAAGCAGATGCTGCTGTGAACTATATCTCTCAGCACAGGGTATACCAAAACCGGCAGTATCCGGCAACAAGTTATCCGTAAAGCATAAACAATAAATCCGTGGAACCGAAATGAATGAGTTGCAGTTTCAAAGTATATATATTGCGAAGGATAATTGATAGTGAATAACACTCTGGAAGAAGGCATCAGCCTCTGCAAAGAGGGAAAATACGCAGAATCTATAGAAATACTCAAACCAATAGCAAAGTCAGAAACAACTAATATCAACGCCCACCTGTATTTGGGCATAGCCTACAGTCATATACAAAAATATGAAGAAGCTTCAATTGAGTTTCTGACCTTGACCCATCTTGAGCCGACAAATCCCCATCACTACTTCAATCTGGGCAAAGTATACGAGGACAGTGGAGACGATCTTCAAGCCGAATCTGCATACATGAAAGCACTCAAAATAGATCCGGACTATCAAAAAGCAAAAGAGCACCTTACAACCCTCAAAGCCAAACCGCATAAAGTGGGTGAAGCGCAATGTGCACAAGCATCGAATAATGCTTTAAAACCTTTAAGTAGGAGCTTAGCCACTAGACTTCTGATGCAAAGGATCCTCGGGGCGATTATATTATTAGTCGGCGCCATTCCCGTGTATTATTTTGCAGCAACTGACTTGTATGCTACTTTGGTTCGCAGTATATATGTTCATCCTATAATGGACCCAGTATTCTAGACAATATTTTCTGCAAAAATAAGTTAGAATCTAGCTATGAGAAAACGCTACAGTTCCGATTTTAAAGTCCGTGTTGTGATGGAGGTCTTGAAAGAAGAA
>Ga0118677_10000139_pt1 | contig 147225 bp, 115 predicted proteins | sample AliMusrvi5mmetaG_FD_86154 | JGI IMG/M metagenome (GOLD analysis project Ga0118677, IMG submission 86154) | reverse complement strand
ATGATCGGCACCGGTGCAATCTGATTAGAGGGTTTGGAAACCGCAGACACCTTCTGGCATAACAGCAGTAATTAATGTTGAGAATATTAGCTCAAAAAGCTGTATTAGTCGACAATATAAGGTTTTTGGACATATGACAACATTATTAACTCGGTTTTAGCCATGAATAGATTGCCTTTTTACAGTATTTTAAGCTCAATCTGCATTATTTCAAAAATAATATAATATTTATTTTTTTAATTGCGAAAAATGCACAATAATATATGTGTAGCAGAATGGGAGGAAACAACATCAACTAATAATGACGCAATGGGGTTGGGAAAGAACCTGCTATATCCTTTCCAGACTCCAGATAACTTTAAAGATGGTCAAGTGAGTGCCAACTACACAAGTGCTGGCTTAGATATTGGGACAGTAGTTGACTAGTCGGAACTAGAAAAATGATAACACATAAATAAGCACGGTGTTCCGTGCAATCCAAAATCAAAAGGAGTATTCAGTTATGTTAGAAGTTAGAAAGCAAACATATACAATCGAAGAAATAGCAGTGATACTAGGACTCGGAAAAACCCTCACCTACAGAATGGTTAACAATGGTGAGATACCAGCAATTAAATGTGGAAAACGCTGGGTTATTCCATGCGAGAGATTTGATCGATGGTTTAATGATAAGGAGAGAATGAATTGAAAGGTTCGATTATCCAAAGAGGAAATAACAAATGGCTGATTAGAGTTTATCTGGGGAGTAAACCGGATGGCAAACCAGATCAAAAAACATGGACTGTTACAGGTGCCAAAAAGGATGCGGAGAAAGACTTGCGGAAGTTTCTCACGCAGAAAGACAATGGCACATATAGGGCACCAACCAAATTGACTGTTGGTGCATACCTTCAGGATTGGGTAGATACAACCGCAAAACTGACTGTCAGCGCCCTTACACTTAAACGATATATTGGAATCATACAGAAGGATTTGAAACCAAACCTGGGAAGTATTGAACTTCAGAAGCTAACATCCGCCGATATACTCAGATATTATGCTTGGGCATCAGATCATGGGCGCAAAGATGGTAAAGGTGGATTGTCGAAAAAGACCATATTGCAATACCACCGGATACTACACAATGCAATGGAACGGGCTGTGGAAGATGAAATCATCAACTCCAATCCAGTTAAAGAGAGCATCGCGCCAGTTCCTGATGATAATGAGAACATTCATGTGATCTCGTATGATGAAGCCAGAGCGCTACTCGATGTTGCAGGCACGTGCAAATATCGAGATTGTATTCAGTTCGCACTTCAAACGGGAATGCGCCGTGGTGAAATTTTGGGTATAAAATTCAACGATTGCAATCTGGACAAAGGAGAACTCAAAATCTCCAGAAGCCTTTGCCAGATAGATAATGAAACATTCGAGAAATCACCTAAAACAAAATCAGGCAGACGCACAATAAAACTGATGAAGAGCACGGTCGAATTACTCAGGCGTATTAAATCTGAGCATTCGAAAAACAAACTTTTCCTTGAAGATTTGTATGTCGACAACGACTATATTTTTGCTGAGGCAAATGGGGAACCATATAAACCAGAAAGCATGACTCATTCGTTTATTCATTTCAGGAATAAGGTAAATCTCAAAATAACTTTTCACGATTTGCGCCATACACATGCCAGTTGGTTATTAGCTTCGAATATACATCCAAAAATTGTATCTGAACGTCTCGGACATTCTGGAATTCAGATCACCCTGGACTTATATAGTCATCTGCTTCCCCATATTCAGGGAGATGCAGTGTTGCAGTTTGAAGATATGCTGGGGAATGTGGACGACATTTTCGGGGATATCCCTGATATAAACTTGGAAGATATACCAGACATTTAATAAGCAGAGGAAATACAATGGATACAGGATAGGCGCTCCTTTCGGAGCGCCTTTTTTTGTCATGATCACTGCTCAGAATGCTTAATTCACTCGAATAGTATCATCTAATATTGTGTGGTATCAGGCAAAACATGATCAAAAGCATGATCAGGACTTTTACAGACACAAAAAAACAAGCCTCCCAAACGCTGGAAAAAGCTTGTTTTACGCTCAAATATGTGTGGTGGGCGAGGGGGGAGTCGAACCCCCATGAGTTTCCTCGGAGGATTTTAAGTCCGCTGCGTCTGCCATTCCGCCACTCGCCCGCGAAGATTAGTTTACCAAAGGTTGGCCTTTGTGTCAAACAGAGGTTCTAATACGAGGGTGTGCTTTGGGGCAAAACATTGCCCCAAAGCATAATTATTAGAATCAATAACTGATCAACCCAGTTCGTAGATTCCTCTGAACTTATTGGAGAAATCTGCAACTCCGTCTGCAGTTATTCTGGAACCGGTTTCCCAGCGGAGACCGTATTCTTTGCGATAGAGGAAAGTATCTACCTGGAATGTCATATTCTCCTGCAGCAGGTAATCGGATGTGCCTTCCATCCAGGGGCGCTCTACTTCGATCATACCAAGGCCGTGGCAAGGACCGTATAACAGGTTATCACCATAGCCACTGTCGCGGACGAATTTCTCAAAGTTTATGACTACATCTTTAGCAGGTACGCCTGGTTTCATCCATTCAAATGTCTTAAGGTGAGCTTCAAGGCCAAAAGAGACCAGATCTTTCATTGCGGGATCCATCTTGCCCATACAGACCGGAAGACCTATGCTCGGAGAGTATCCACCAATTCTGGCACCAATGTTAAGCTGGACAAGATCACCTTCCTGCAAAACTCTATAACCAGGTCGGCCGATAGCATGCGAACTACTTACACCAGCAAGAACATACAGTGGGTGAGCTTCGTATTCTGCACCGTGTCTGTAGATGGCTTCTTCTGCGATTCCTACAGCCTGCAACTCGGTCATACCGGGTCTGAGCTTTTCAAGGACTTCCTGAACAGCCAGTTCGCTGACTCTGAAACCTTCCTGAAGAACTGCGATCTCGTTTGCGCTCTTGATTGCGCGGAGTTCATACATGATATCATCAGCTTTAACGATCTCTGTATTGGGAACGCTGGCTTTGATTGCTTCATATACTGAAACAGGCATCGCTGTCGTGCCGGCAAGGCCAAGACGCTTTACACCCTTGCCACCGTTAAGGGATTTGAAAACACCCTCAAAAGTGTCGATCTCAATGTCCGGATAATCCGGCTCTGCAGCTTCTCTGTAGTAGAGAATCTTGCGGATATCGGGTATTACGCTGTGGTCACGGGCAAATGTCCCGCTCTCAGGTCCGATCAACAAAATCGGGTCACCATCTGCAGGAATAACCACACCAGCGCTCTCGAAAATTGGCCAATACTCAGAAAGATAACGTACGTTTGCGAAGTCAGCTTCATTGCTGTGTATGATTACAGCATCCAGGCCCCGCTCGATAACCTTTGCCTGGGCATTTGCATGTCTTTGTTTAAATTCACTCAATGGAATCTTGTTCATCCGAAACTCCTCCCACTATAAGGGTAATTGTATCCATTAGTCCGCATTATTCATGTTGATTCAGCTTTTGTCCCTACAGCCGGACAAAAGCAAAGTCTGGTGAATAAAGCCGACTATACATTTGAAATAGTATACCAGAATTGCACCTTTTTGCGTCATGCTGATAATAGTTTAGTATTTGTGAGTAATTTTCCGCCCATCCTTCGATACGCGCTTCGCGCTACTCAGGACGAACGGAAAATTTGTTATATTACACATTAGTAATGAAATGCTACTCATCCCAACGTTTTACTGCTCAATAATCTCTCCGTCATCAGGACTCCGCAGATGGTTTTTGCATCTCTGATTTCTCCTGAACGGATCAAGTCTACCACATCATTCATTGGGATTCTGACAATCTCTATGAATTCATCTGCATCATTTTCAGATTTTGAAAGAACCAAATCCTGAGCCAGGAAAGTGTGCAGCATCTCACTCGAATAACCCGGCGCCAGATACGAACTGAAGAGCAGTGTAAGCTTCTCCGGTTTATAGCCGATTTCCTCCTGCAATTCACGTTCAGCACATACTGCAGGTTCTTCACCAATTTCTAGAGTTCCTGCAGGTATCTCAAGCAGTGTCTGGCCAGCAGCCTGCCTGAACTGTCTGACCATCACAATTGTACCATCATCCATCAAAGGAACAGCAGCTATAGCGCCTCTATGCACAACAACTTCACGGATGCTCTCTTTACCATCCGGTAACCTTACCAGATCTCTTCTGAGCTTGATGATCTTGCCATCGTATATGATTTCACTGGATATTGTTTCTTCTATAAGTTTCATTTTACTATCTCCAAACGTATGGTACTCCGGGAAGGCTTTTGTGTCAACTGATTATCTGCGGTTTAAGACTAGAGTTGACCGCCGCGCAATCCATTCATGCTTCGACTTACCCACACGGATGGATTTATACGTTCACTTTGGCTCGCTCAGCACGAACGGATTGCGCTCATCTTTCCATAAGTTAATGACTTGACGGTCGAAGTCATTCTGTTTCGGGGGTAATTGCAAATCGCCTCTGAGGGCTTTATCAGATGGCTAATGACCGGAAAAGCAGATTTAGTTTCTCCTAAGATAACCGCGGATGGCAAGCTGGAAGCCTGCACCACAATTTAGACTGCAGAAACTAATACAGGTTTCTATTTGAAAATTGGTTATACTCCGGTTGCTCTTACAAAGCTTCTTGTTCCGGCTGAGCGGATTTTTTCTTTGAAGGGTTTGAGATCATCTATATCATCATCCAGGTAGTTTTTTGTAAGGGGATAGACTTTACGGACTACTATTGAGACACCATACTCTCCAATTCTTTGCAGTTTGCCTTCCAGAATTAGCGCTGTATTGCCGTAAATAACCTTGCCATACTGCTCATAGACAGTTGGAAAGACCACAAAATCAGCAACACCTGTCTCATCTTCCAGAGTTATGAAGACAACTACAGTTCCGGATCTTGTCGGAGGACGCATACATACCACTGCAACTCCTGCCACTCTCACTATTGTATTGTTCGGAAGATTTAGAAGATCATTGGCTGCAAATATTCTGGCTTTGGTCAGTTTGTCCCTGTAGAAAACCATTGAGTGACATATTGAAGAGAGACCTAGTATGTCATAATCTACGCGCACCCTGTCCCGGATAGACATCGGTTCCAGTTCACAGGTTTTAAAGTCCATATCCGGTTCAGAAAACTCAGGGATAAGATCTTCGAAACCAGTATTTCCATTATTCTTATCAGCATTACTCTGGGGTTCGCCAGATAGCCAAAGCAACTTTTCCATGGATATACCAAGTGAATCGAATGCCCCGCAGTTTATCAGGTTTTCTATGGTTGCTTTATCGCAGTTTGTTCTACGCTTGAAATCACCAAATGATGAAAATGCTTTTGAATGCAACTTCTGGCGAGAGCTGACAATTGAATCAACTTCAGCTCCGCTTATGCCTTTTACCTGTGAGAGAGCAATACGTATCCCAGACTTTCCATTCTCATCATATTCGACTGTATATTTCTTCTCAGATGCATTTACGTCAACATTTAGTATCCGTATACCCAGTCTACGGGCTTCCTCAATGATTACATTGGCAGGATAGAAACCCATAGGTTCATTGCAGAGTATTCCAGCCATAAATTCCGCCGGATAATGAGCTTTTAGATACGCTGTCTGGTAAGTGATTACAGCGAATGAAGCTGCGTGCGCTTTACAGAATCCATAAGCAGCAAATGCTCTTAGCTTGGAGAATACTTCATCGGCAACTTTAGAGGCTACACCATTGCGTCTGGCGCCATCCAGGAAACCTTCTTTTATCTTCTCCATCTCATCTTGCCCACGTCCGTTAGTCATCGCCCTGCGCAGAGAATCAGCCTGCCCATAAGTAAAACCAGCCAATGCATGAGAGACAGACAGAACCTGTTCCTGGTAGAGTATGACCCCATAGGTCTCTCCCAACGCAGGTTCTAAACTCGGGTGGGAATAGCTGACCTCTTCAAGCCCGTGTCTGCGTGCAATAAACGGGTTGATCATATCAGCCTGCATCGGCCCTGGACGGAAAAGAGATATCTGGGCAATAATATCTTCAAATATCCTGGGTTGAAGTCTTGCAAGCAGTCCTCGCATTCCAGGAGATTCAACCTGGAAACACCCAAGTGTCTTTGTAGTTCTAAGCATTTCAAAGGTTGGTTCATCATCTAGAGGGATATTATCTATATCAAGTTCTATTCCCCTACTCTTCAAGATTGCCAGACAGTCCTCGATTGCTGAAAGGTTCCGCAGACCCAGGATATCCATCTTAACCAGTCCCAGGGTCTCTATATCATCTTTGTCGTACTGGCTGACTATCATCCCCTTGGTTGCCCATTCCAGCGGAACCAGTTCAGTCAACAATTCACGGCTGACAACAACCCCGCAGAGGTGCACACTGAGATGCCTTGGGAAATCATCCACTTTTTCGCAGATATCAATCAATGCTTCAAGTTTCTGTATTGGAAGATTGCTCTTTCGGAGTTCAGGGAGAGTCTCAACAGCTTCACGTATTCGTTTAGCTCCGACATGCGGCAACACTGAAGCCAGTGCTCCTATATCATCCGGAGCAAAATCCATTGCCTTGCCTATATCCCTGATTGAGGAGCGTGCCTTGAGTGTGCTTACGGTGCACACCATTGCGACTTTATCTTCCCCATAATGCTGGTATATATAGTTGATTACCTCATCCCTGCGTGCTGCATCGAAATCTATATCAATATCCGGCATGCCTTTGCGCTCGGGATTAAGAAAACGTTCAAATAACAGGTTATGTGCAATTGGATCTGCAATAGTCACTCCAAGGCAGTATGCAACAATGGAATCTGCTGCTGACCCCCTACCTGAACAGCGGATTCCATTTGACCGGGCGTAATTGACTATATCCCAGACAGCCAGGAAATATTCCGGGAATCCAAGGTCATTGATGATTTTCAATTCATGCTGGAGTCTTTCGGTCACTTTAGGAGTAATTGGATGATAAAGCCTATCAAGGGCTTCATAGCATATTTTACACAGGTGACTGTAAGCAGTCTCTCCATCCGGTACTGGAAACCCGGGAAATCTGAACATACCCAGTCCAAGGTCCAGATTGCACTGTGCAGCGATCCAGTCTGTAGCAGCGACAGCTTTGGGATATTTGGTGAACAGGTTTGCCATTGCCTGCGGTGATTTGAGGTAGTATTCGGCATTACGTTTGCGATCAGGACTTTGTTGGTCAAGGGTAGTCAGAGTCCTTACACAGACCAATACATCCTGGATTTTGAAATCGTCTTTGGTTGCATAATGGACATTATTTGTAGCAACGGTACGAAGACCAAGCCGTGAGGCAATGTCATTTAGCTGAGAGTTGACCAGTCCTGTACTCGGCAACATATGGTTCTGCAGCTCGATCAGGAATGAATCCCTACCGAATATCTCCATATACTTAGCTGCAGCATTCTCTGCATCCACTAAATTGCCTGCACGGACAAGGGATGTCACTTCACCCTTTTCGCATCCGGATAGACAAAAAATGTTGTCTGAAAATTCTGAAATAACATCCAGGCTTGCTGCAGCTTTCCCTTTTTCATGAGAGAGATGTGCGCGTGTAATTATTTTACATAGATTGGAATATCCCTGCATATTGCGAGCTAATAAAACCAGATGGCTGTCATCTTCAAGCTTGATCTCAGTTCCGATTATCGGTTTTATGCCGATTTTATGCGCGTATTCATAAAACCTTACAGCACCGTACAAGCCATCATGATCAGTCAACGCAAGAGACTCACAGCCGACTGCTTTGGCCTGGTCCAGCAATGTCTTAACACTGCTCCCGGAATCCAAAAAACTAAAGTTAGAATGCGTATGCAGATGAGTAAATCCCATTTAAGTCCATCAATTCAAGCAAAACAGGTTCATACCTAGACATTGCCGTTCATACTTCGACAAGCTCAGCACGAACGGGACTAGCTATTCATTCGCGCGAGTTTGTCGATGCACGAACGGGATTGGCTATTCGTTTATATTGAGCTTATTGAGGTACGAATGAGATTAACTTTCATTCGTGTTGAGCTTGTCGAAATGCGAATGAGATTGAAATACTATGTAAATCATCAATCTTCCACCCAGGAGAGCTGCCATTTATCGAGGGCATGATCGAAACATAATTCGAAGACGCCTCCCTTGTCAGTCTGCACCCTGAAATATGTTTTTTCTCCCTCACCATCCCACCAGGCGCCGGTCAGTCTCCAGGACTCCTGAACCTCTTTGACGCGGTAGACTCTTCCAGCTCTGGTAAAGTTCTGAGGGATATGCCTGTTTCCAAGTTTTACTTGTATGCCTGAATCTTTCATTATGCTTGATTTATAGAGGCAGCTCTAGATATAGACTTCTCTCCAAACCTTCCTCTGATCATTTCAACTGTTCTATCAACTCTGAAGTTCTGTTCACCTGTTCCAAACAGACAAAGCTGTGCCGGTCTTCCCTTGTCCAAATCAAGGAGTCTTACTTCGATCCTGTAAACAAGCATTCCTGGTTTCATTCTATCTCTGAGAAGTTTCACTAACGCATATAATATGGATTCCCTTGAATCTGTAGCAGTTTTAAACCTGAAATACCCGGGAATTGATTCTACATCCCAATAGAACCTCAGGAATATCTCCCCAGTCAGCATATTGTTTGTTTTAAGCAATGTACAGGCCTCAGAAGCCATGTTATCCAATATAGTCTCAACTTCAGCTGGTTCAGCCAATTCGTATTCACACGTATGTTCTATATCAATAGTTTCAAAAGGATATTTAGCTTCCACACTGGACTCATCTATTCCCCCGGCTAACCGGGAGAGTATGCTTCCATCCTTACCAAATTGCCGAATCAGGAGTGACTGCGGAATACCGGTCAGTTGACCAATTCTTCTGACACCAAGTCCCAATAACCGTTTTTCCATGTCCTTAACTTTGACCATTTGAGAATACACAGTCATAAGAGTTTCAATAGGTAGATCCTTTAAAAACTCCCGCTCATCACCTGGTTGAACCAGAAGCAATTTCTCTCCAGTGTTGAATGCAACTTGAGCTATCAGTTTGTTGGACCCACATCCAACACGCACATCCAGACCCAATTTTCTTTTAATCTCATCGATAATATGAGAAGCGATCAGCCTGGATTCCCCGAACAGGTTTCGGGAACCGGTAACATCCATATATGCTGATCCCTGAGTATTCGGTTCAAGCAAGGGTGTGTATTGCGAAAGGATGTCCAGCATACTCTCAAATATATCTCTATAAATGGCGTAATCAGCCTTTATTATAACTGCATCCTGACACTTTCGCTGTGCTCTGCGGCTTCCCATACCATCCTCAATTCCACATTCCCGAGCTTCAAGTGAAGCACATATAACTATTCCTGCTGCTCTTCCCCTCTCTCTGATCACTATCACCGGTCTACCTGCTATTTCAGGTTTGCGCAGACTTTCAATCTGAGAGAAAAACGAATCTGTTCCAATATACAATACTGACCTGGGATATTTCATAATACTACTCCGAGATACCCGTCCATGTTTTCAGTATACCCTATAGAACATATGTTTGCAACAGTAGGCAAAAGAATTCTATTTTCAATAATACAGCTTGATTCTTTTTGTGGTGCGATTACAAATCGCACCACAGCAGGAGTAAAGGAAAAGCAGATTCTTCATTCCTCCTAAGAAAACGCAAAGTTTTAACGACAATTCTACCTGTCAGAATTGGTGCTGGTTTCTAATCGAAATAAGTTGGCACCCCCAACTTGGGGGCTCAGAATGAAAATTTATCAAAATGACAAAACGTTATGCTCTGCCTGTTTGGTTGATTTCTTCGTAGTGGTTGCAGAACCACTCATATGTGCTTGTCAGGCCTTCTCTCAGGGATATGCTTGAAGACCATCCGAGTTTGTTAAGTTTGCTTACATCCAGCAGTTTCTGCGGAGTGCCATCCGGTTTTGATGGATCAAACTCAAGGCGACCTTTATATCCTACGATTTCGGATATCATTTCAGCCAATTCTCTGATTGAGATATCATCCCCTACTCCAACATTGACTATACCCTCTTCATCGTAGTTCTGCATCAGGTAAACAGCTGCATCTGCCAGGTCATCTACATGCAAAAACTCTCTTTTAGGATTTCCACTGCCCCATACTGTTACGACTTCTGTAGATTCCTGCTTTGCTTCATGGAAGCGACGTATCAGTGCCGGCAGGACATGAGAATTGACTCTATCGAAGTTATCTCCCTGTCCATAAAGATTTGTTGGCATAAGGGAGATGGCATTGAACCCAAACTGCTGCCTGTAAGCGCTACACATACGTATTCCAGCGATTTTGGCAATGGCATAGGCATCGTTGGTAGGTTCCAAAGAACCGGTCAACAGATACTCTTCTTTTATTGGCTGTGGACACAGTTTCGGATATATGCAGGATGAACCAAGAAAAAGCAGTTTCTTCGCACCAAACCTGTATGCAGCATCGATAGTATTTGTTTGAATCTGCAGATTCTCACGAATGAAATCTGCAGGATAAGTACTGTTGGCGTGTATACCTCCAACTTTAGCGGCTGCCAAAAAGACATATTCAGGCCTGGATTCTTCGAAAAAGTCATCAACCTGAGCTTGCATGCGAAGATCAACCTGAACGCGGTCCCTGGTCAACAGATTCGAAAAACCATCAGAGACAAGTTTTCTGACTATTGCTGACCCAGCCAGACCTTTGTGACCAGCTACAAATATGGAACTCTCACGTTTCAACCTATCCTCCCATATCCGGGCACTTCATGTCCGGCATCTCTGAGTGTCTTTTCACGATTCGCGAGTTCGAGGTCATGATCTACCATCATACGCACTAAAGCCTTGAAATCCACTTCAGGTTTCCATCCCAATATTTCTCTGGCTTTACTGGAATCACCGTGCAAATGGTTGACCTCAGCCGGACGATAGTATCTGGGGTCTATCTCTACATAATCTTTCCAATCGAGTTCAAGTAACCCAAATGCTTCATCCAATAATTCACGAACGGAATGTGATTCACCTGTTGAAACAACATAGTCTCCAGGTTCGTCCTGCTGCAGCATCCGCCACATTGCGTCTACATAATCACCAGAAAAACCCCAGTCACGTTTAGCATCCAGGTTACCCATATAGAGCTTATCCTGAAGCCCCAGCTTGATTCTACCGGCTGCACGGGTTACTTTACGCGTAACGAAAGTCTCACCTCTCTGAGGGGATTCATGGTTGAAGAGTATCCCGTTACATAAAAACATTCCATACGATTCTCTATAGTTCATTACAAAAAAGTGGGCAGCGACTTTACTTACGGCATAAGGACTTCTTGGGTGGAATGGAGTATCCTCATTTTGCGGTGGTGGAGTGCTACCGAACATCTCCGAAGAACCTGCCTGGTAGAACCGTACACCTGACCCGGAACGCTGCACATAGTCTCTAAGCGCCTCCAGCATCCTCAGAGTGCCCGTAGCAACGACATCAGCAGTATATTCAGGCTGGTCATATGAAACACGGACATGGGACTGAGCACCAAGGTTATATATTTCATCCGGTTGGACCTGCTCAAGGATTCTCCGAAGTCCAGTTCCATCCGATAAATCACCATAATGCAGGAATATAGAAGCAGCTTCTTCATGTGGATCTTTGTAGAGCCTGTCTATCCTGTCTGTGTTAAACGTACTGGCCCTGCGGATTATACCGTGTACTTGATAACCTTTACGCAAGAGCAGCTCAGCCAGATAAGAACCATCCTGACCAGTGATTCCAGTTAACAAAGCTTTTTTCATTACGTGTATTCTCCATATATTTTAAGTTAACTACGTGTAATCTCCAATCCCTGTCTGGATACTGAAGCATCTACGAAACGGGCTCTGGAGTTCGGTGGATTTTGTGTGAGTTTCTGTACAATACGTTCTCCAGCAGCAACATCTTTAGCAAGCATAAGAATATACCCACCACCGCCGGCTCCCAGCAGTTTTGCAGCTGCAAGGTCATCATTTACACTATCTAAAATCGACTGCACTTCAGTAGGATTGGTTCCCGAATCCAATTGCTGGTTCAAGTTCCAACTGCGTGCAACTGCACGGCAAAGTGCTTCATAATCGTTGCGTTGAATTGCCTCAAAAGTCGCTTGCCCATGCCTGTGAATTTTGCGAACATTCTCTAGATGCACTCCAGTATTCAGGAACATACCGCGAACAATTTCCTGGAGTATATTCTTCGCCAGTCTGGTAAGACCGGTATAATACAATAACATCCGTCTACCAGCAAATCCTGACTCGAACAATTGCTCTGGCAGCCAACGGACAACCGGTGTCTGACGGAGTCCAGGTAATGTTTCAACCAGTTTCAATCCTCCAAATACTGCTCCTGCCTGGTCCTGCCAACCTCCGCCAGTTGTCAGCATCTGTTCAACAGCCAGGGTCCTCAATATCAGTTCGTGCCTGTCCCATCCCAATCCACAGAATTCACTCAGAACGCCTAACAGAGTAGCTCCAAGTATGCTGCTGGTGCCAAGTCCTGATCCCTGAGGTATAGCTGCCAGTAGTGAGAGTTCGATTCCGCCTCCGAATTTCCCCAACTGCTTTTCTAAGGAGTCAAAATCCTCTCCATGTCTAAATTCAGGCATAAAGCCGGCAATTGCCAGAGCAGCCCTTGCCAGGGCAAATTCACTACCCGGCAAAGCGTAAGCACCAAGTTCCTGATAGGTACGAATCCTGGCTTCAACTCCAAGGTCGATTGAGCGGATAACCAGTTCCGGTTTTGAGCATCGACGCGCAAACACCTGGATCGGCGGTTGCCCATTTAGGTTGACTGCAACATTAACTACTTTTCCACCATGTTCAATACAGTAAGGAGGTGTATCACTCCAACCACCAGCGATATCCAGTCTTGCAGGGCTGCGTCCCCAGATAATCTGGTCTTCCAACACACAGCACTGCGGATCACTCGGAGCCATGTTAGTTTCAGCCAATATAGCCCTGCGGAGTTCATCGAAGGCCGGAGTTTCCAATGATTGCCAGGTTGAATCACCTTTTTCTCTGGCTAATGCAGACTGGAACATGCGCTCATGCACTCGGACTACTGGATCGTGCATTTCACATATTGCTTCTTCGCTCATTGTCGTCAAGTCAACTGTAGCCAGAGCTTTGGCGGCGGCTGACAGGTCCAGGCGGTGAAATATTCCTGATTCACCCTTTTCATATACTCTTTCTAATGCTGAGCACCGCAGCAAATCTCGGCTCTTCAACAATCTGCCTACATTTGCATTATGCCTAAGGTCTTCAGCTGACACTCTGTTTGCCTTTATATATAAATTGCGCATTTCACCGGATGTAACAGGCCGTTCAGAAGTCATCCATTCGATAAAACCGCCTGTCAACATAGCAAGGTCCACTACAGGAAAAAGTGCGGTTTTCTGAATGTCAGTATCAAAATCCAAGCCCAGTATCTTGTGATTGAGTGATCTGCTCTCAAACCAGTCTACTGCAGGTCTACCAAGCCACTTGGTCGAACCCTCACTCAATTTCCCAGAGAATGAATCGTCAATACCATAAACTCGTAAGCAGAACTGCTCTTCTCCATACGGCACAAAATCAAGACAGACTCCACTTTCAAGATCAACATCCCAGGTATTCTCTGGTACACCGGTTATAACGTGTTCTTTGTGGAGATTCCACCCGGAGCTGATTATAGAGTTTTCAATCCAGAGTGTATGTTTCGATGAATCCATCGGGAGATTTTCGCAGTGTGAGTTGATTATAAACCTGTCCGGATGACGGAACATAGTGCTGGGTAGATCACTGTCACGGTTCTGCAGCACAGTAAATGTTTGGATAATATCTCTACTTGTTCCCAGATGATAAAACTCAGGTTTAGGCAGCGATACAACCGAGGTAGAGAGGTTGCTTATCACATCATCCTGTACTTTTGGAGAATCTCCCAGCGACAGACCAAATCCGGCATAGAGTTCATAACGGCTTGGAACCTTTTCAGAGAAGTTCTGTTCGGAATCATTCCATCCACATAACTGCATCAGGGTCATTATGGCTTCTTCACTCATGAGCCACATCCCTGTATCAACAAAGAAGTCTCGTTCGGTTGAAAAGGAACTGATTTCTACAGCTTTTGGCTTCTGGAGGAAAAAGTCTACTGTTTGCTCGTTATGTTTTGTAAAAAACACGCCAAACTGTTGTGCTTCACGGGGTTGTACTTTCATTCCAAGAGCGATAATATCCGAATCAGGAGCAACAGGTAATTTATCGTCTGAGTTCAGCAGGACATCTCCGCTGGTGACCATTACAACATATTTGGAACCAGCCCAGTCCATTAAGGACTCATAATAAGGTGCTTGAACATCTATCCAGGTCTGTGCAAAGCGTTGACCGGATGTATTTCGCAATACGGGTATGGGTATCAGAGGTTTCCCGACGACTGCATATGCAGGTAACCGGCGGCTCATCCCCCCTCCATGGATTATTAGCTTTGGGGATTCTCTGAGCCATTCTCGGAAACATAAACTATTCGAGCTGTCTTGCCAGGCCTTGTACAACACATATGCAGTACCTCCACCTGACCCCAATGGAACACCTCTGGGATCACTGGCAGCAAACCATTCCCTGTTGTTCTGAGAATATGTATTTGCCATAGCCTCCGGCAAAGATAGTATATGTTGTACTTTTCGGCCCATTTTATACCTCATCCGTGAGTCTATCGTTTCCGATTTATTTGTGCTTTAGGTTCTTAAATCCATATTATTCTTGATTGACGGTGGAAATGCTCTACATTTACACCGCCATATTTTATTCCTACTACCAGACATAAGCGAAGCTTGGTGAATAAAGCGGCTTAGAACCTTACTACTCTGCTTCCAGCCACTGGTTTACAACGGTATATCTCTGTTGAGAATCCTGCTGGCTCATAATATTCACGCGCTAATAAATCTATTGCCCTGTCAGCATTGTCTTTATGAAGAAGAACAGCCATACATCCACCAAGTCCAGCTCCCAACATCTGAGCGCCTAGCACATAGTCCTGACTCAGAGCGATATCTACCATATGATCAATCTCAGGTATACTGCATCCATATCCCCCTGGTTGAAAGATCAACTCAGAACCTGGAGTGTTTTTCCTGGCTCGATCTATCAGTTTGATAAGTCCTGCATCAGAATAATCAACAGTAAATGGGGTAAATTGGCCATTATTCCATTTTGAAACTCTATCACCATCATGGGATACGTTCATAAGCTTACCGAATTCGCGCATTCTACCGCCGATCAACAATTCCGGACACGTACGGCTGCGTTCACACTCCGCTAACCCAAATATTAATACAGCCCTTAAAGGATATTCCTTAAATTCTGCAGAATGTGTACCCAGATACTTTTTGATTTGTTCATTTGAGAGTATAGAATTGAGTTCTTCCCTTGAAATCATTGCCGGTATCTTGAGCAGCATTTCCAGGAGTTCGGGATAACTGACACCAAGATTGCGGACATTTATATCCCTGACATGTCCCACCTGATCAGCATATTGTGGGAATTTCTGCTTAAATATATCCCTTGAGATATAATAACAAGCAATACGGTGGTTGAATGTATCTCTTGCTCCTCCAGTCTTGTGGGCTTTATAATGAGAATTGCACACCAAAAACTCATAATCCTGAGGAAAAGGCACTTCATCCAGCAGAGAAAATGGATGAAAACCTGCGTGTATAACTTTGCCTATTTTTGCAAACTTCATAGCTGCATGATCAGCACTACCACCTCTAGTTCCCACATACCATTCACCTTCTCCGCACAATTCAACAAACTGTTCAGGGGTTATGTCGATATCATTGATGTATGCTATGGCTTCTGCAACTGCTACAACTACAGCAGATGACGAACTAAGACCCGCTGCCATCGGGATATTTCCAGCAGCGACAATATTCAGGCCCTTTAAGGAGATATTCGGGTATTTAGTCTGAAATCTGGCTACAGGAGCCGTAACATACTGCGACCAGTCGCCATTTGCTTCACGTGCACGCCCTCTTATATGGTCACTATCCACAAAATTCAGCCAGTCACCACCATCATAGTTGGCAATCACATCATCAGTATCAAATCTTCTTTCCGGCATTTCACGTGCATTCAGATTATGCAACATAACCTGACGATCATTACGCACGCCAACTACAAGATACAGATCTTTATCGATAGCCATCAGATTTGTGTGTCCACCCTGACTATCCACGTGACGGCCCATAATATTCAAGCGTCCTGGTGCACGGGTTATTACAACATTATCATCGGCGTAGTTACTTACATAGCTGCGAAGCATCGATACCAGTAGACTGCGTCGAGTCTCTACCAAAGATTCATCATTGCCATATGTATCCCTTAAATATCGACTTGCAGCTTCTCTGTTTTCGAATCGCCGAATCCAATCACTGGCTCTCCTGATGGTATGAGGGGGATCGTTCACTGAAACCGATTTCCTGCCCGAGTAATAATCTTCAATCCGCCGGAATTCATCCTGTGTATTAAATGCCATTACTTGTTCAGGATAATCCACTGGTACTAATCGGATATCAGCGTTTTTAGATGTGAGAATAGATATAGTGTCTGTCAGATATTCTTCATTCTGAGCATTTCTGGATTGAAGTTGCTCAAGTGAAGAATAGAGTGCATCGCTATCAAAAAGATAAACTGATGTGTTGGCATAACCCGGTCCGGACAGTGTCTCAGAAGCAATATTTATGCCGTTTATTGTGAGGTTAAAATCTTCTTCGCTAAAATGTGCTAGAAGACTCTCCGAAGTAACAGATATCCCTTGTTTAATCGAACTCCATAATCCACCAAGCGCCAGTGCAGCTTTATTCTCATTCTTTAGATATGCTATTGCCAGACTCTCAGCTTCTGCTGCAGTGATATCATTTTTTATTGTAAGTTTTCTAAGTATATTAAGAATTTGCAACCTGGCAACATCGAACGATTCAACTATACCAAGTGGCTTATTATCATAATCACAAATAATTCTACCGGCAGACGGATTGTCGATTGTATCACCTACAATCATTGCCAGATCACACTGACTGCTGCGGTATACATTTACCAAATTACGGATTGCAGCCTCTTCGATAACCTTATCTCCGGCGACAACCAGAATTCCACCCTTGTATCGCAAAGATTTGAGTAAATTGACAGCACATTTTGTCGCATGGCCGGTCCCGAGTTGTTCACGCTGGTAACAAAATCCAATGTTCCCGGTTGCCATAGAAGCTGCCTGTATCACTTGTCCAAGAACTTCACCCATTACGATGTAGTGTGTGTCGATTCCGCAAGATCCGTATAAATCGATAGCCTTGGCGATTACTGGTCTGCCATTGATCTGATAACAGACTTTATGCAGATGAGGTGAATTCATCCGGGATCCTTTTCCAGCTGCCAATATTACGCTGACTATTTGATCACGAACTGGTGTTTTTTCCATATTGTCTCCCTTACACTGGAGTTTGGACATTTGAGTCATTTTACATTGCTAAAAATAACTTAATCAGCAACGTCTATACTGAGTTATAGTTCTCCACATAGACATAAAAAACCTGTAGCAGATAGATGAGGAATTATCGCTTTGCTATTACAAGCCCATTCCAATAGAAATTGTTGGCAAGAGTGTCGAACCCAACACCTTTTCTTCTGGAAGAGCAATGAATAAAGTATCCATTGCCTGCATAGATACCACAGTGGTCAATTTGTTTGCTTCCACATGCAAAATAAAGTCTGTCACCTGGCTGCAACTTGTCAAATGCCACCGTCTCTCCAACATTTGCTTGTGATCTTGCGGTACGTGGCAGGTGTATACCTAATTTACTGAAAACTGATCGTAGAAATGCAGAGCAGTCCATTCCAGTATCAGGATTATCTCCTCCAAATACATATCTCACACCACTATAGCCGGCAGCAATTCTGATTAAATCATTTTGGAACAACTGATTATCCGGTTCACGAACACCATTTCCTGAACGGCTTGTTGGCTGCACAGGTGCAACGATATCATATTCCAGCAGAGTGACTTGTTTAGCTACAATCCAACCTGTAACTCCATTGGACATCAAGACTCCATACCACCCGTCTTTGGTTGCGATCACAGCCAAAGTTGTTTTCCTGGGTACAGATGAGTAAACACGGCTTGTAATGCTTCGACTGCGATGTATTTGAGCGAGGTTAGCACTAACTTCACCAACAGAACCCATCCTAACATTTCTGGAAGCTTCACGGGCAACTGGTTGAGCAGTGGTATTCTGCGTGGTTGTATCAGGTTTGGTGGCTTCATCTGTTCCATCTAGTTGCATAACTAATGTTCCTGCACAACACGCAGCAGAGAACATGAGACATACAGCGACAAAAACTAATGCCTTGCAAAAAGAATACATGGTGGTTGTAGCTTTATTATTCATATATTACTATTATCGGTTGCAACTGTTTAGGACTGGACAACACTGAGTTAAATTATACATTATAATAAACTTCAAGCCAAGTAGTCTTCGCTGCATCACAGGTTAGATCTAGAGATGGATTAAAATAGTAAATATCGGGTTCGGAAGACCAAGCCCGATATTTACTACATTTTCAGATATAATTGATGCAACTACTACTTGGGTTTATTTGCGTGATTTGCTGTTGCTTTAGTGGTTACATGCTTTGTAGATTTAGGAAGTGGGCAGACCCCACCTTTACAAGCGCCTTTAGGAACACCTGTGCATGTGCTGCAGTTTGCAGCCGCCTTAGCCTTGATCGCTTTGACGTATTTTGCCGGATTGGCATCAAACTGTGGTTTACATGCTGGGCAACAAAAATAGTAAGTTTTACCTTTATACACAGAGTGTCCTGCAGCTTTAGATACATCAGGGATAGCAGTGCCCATAACAGGACAAACCGATGAAATTGGCTTTGTATGCTTGACAGATGTTTTAGTTGAAGCAGTTACTGCTACTGCACTCAGCAGAGCCAAACAGACTACAACCACAACCCACAGCGTGATTCGAGATGAAATTTGCATTTCGTAATCCTCCATTAGCAGACCCACATAATTTTGGCCTGTCTATATTTTAATTTACGTCAATATACCCAAAAAAGTGCCAGGTTGTAACGCTATATTTTACGTGTATTATTCATAACTAACTATATTTTGCCCTTGCCGTCGCATAAATACAAAGTTTGGTGAACAGAGATCAACAGCAGGAGGATGAGGAAAGGAATGGAACTATGATATAATAGCGAGGTCAGCAGTGGTGGAGCTGGCGAGATTCGAACTCGCGGCCTCTTCCGTGCGAGGGAAGCGCTCTCCCAACTGAGCCACAGCCCCACTGTCGATGATTATTATATCAGCCGATGCTACTGTGGTCAACCCAAACATGATATTTCAGATTCAGAAAAACCATTTGATACTGACCACTCAATGTATGTTGGAGAAATATGGCACAGACAGTATTTATTAGAAAAATGGAACCAGCAGACCTATGCCGTGTTATTGAAGTCGAGAAGGATTCTTTCGCAGATCCATGGTCAGAAAGCGCGTACCTGACTGAGATTTCTAACGCATCAGCCTATTATATTGTGATTTGTGTTGGTGACCTGATTGTTGGCTTTGCTGGTATGTGGGTTATTATGGATGAATCACATATAACAACGATTGCGGTTGACAAACAATATCGCAAGTTGCGGCTAGGTGAAAGACTGCTTATCGATCTTCTCGAGGAATCGGTTAAACGAGGAGCTAAACGGGCTACACTTGAAGTAAGACAAAGCAATATAGCCGCACAAAATCTTTACATCAAATATGAATTCAAACCCGTTGCCATACGGCGGGAGTATTATTCAAATAATAATGAGAATGCAGTAATTATGTGGGTTGATGACATTATTTCGCACAGTTTTCGTATGAAACTTACTTCGTTGAAAGAACAAGCCCAGGCAATAGCAATTGAAAGAGTGGATAGAACGGATTGAAAATACTCGCTATTGAAACCAGTTGCGATGAAACTAGTACTGCCGTCGTCGAAGACGGAAGAAAAATACTATCAAGTGTAATCGCCTCCCAGACAGATCTCCACTCTATATTTGGTGGAGTTGTACCTGAAGTAGCTTCAAGAAGACATCTCGAAGCTGTAATCCCGGTTATATCTGAAGCACTCAGCAGGGCTGAATGTACTCTTGAAGATATAGATGCAATCGGTGTGGTAAACAGACCAGGGCTGATTGGTGCGCTAATTGTTGGAGTTTCAGCAGCTAAGGCAATTGCTTACAGCAGGAACATCACCCTCATACCAGTCCACCACCTTGAAGCTCATATTTATGCAAACTGGCTCACGGAAACTGAACCTCAGTTCCCGTTTGTTTGTCTTGTAGTCTCCGGAGGACATTCGGATATAGTTTATGCATCAGGACACGGCTCCTACGAAGTAGTTGCCAGGACTCGTGATGATGCGGCAGGTGAGGCTTTCGATAAATCTGCCAGAGCATTGGGCCTGGGTTATCCGGGTGGACCAATAATTGATAGACTGGCTAAAGAAGGCAACCCGAAAGCAATACATTTTCCTCGCGCCAGAGTTGGTGATTCACTGGATTTCAGCTTCAGTGGAATCAAGACAGCAGTTGTAAGATTTGCACAACAAAATGCGGATACATTCAGTATGGAGGACATTGCGGCATCGTTCCAGCAGGCAGTTATAGATGTCTTAATAGACCATACTTTTAAAGCTGCTATTCAAAGAAATGTAAAGATGGTAATGATTGCCGGGGGGGTAGCTGCCAATAGTGGGCTGCAGAGAGCAGTAAGACTCATGGGTGTTGAAAAAGGTATTCCGACTGCATTTCCACCACCTATACTCTGTACTGATAACGCTGCAATGGTAGGTGCCGCGGCTTACTTTAATTATAAAAACGGGATCACAGGTTCTCTGGATGCTGATTGCAAAGCATCCGAAAAACTGGGGACTTCTAGTCATTAAGTATCAATCACTTAACAAAAGAACTCAGTGAATAATCACAACTTCAAAAAAGCAGATTATTCACTGAGTTCAGATTGACAAGACATATATGCTGGTTAAGCGTTTTTGAGAGCTACACCCTCTACGATATCCGATACATCTTCACACTTGTCTGTTACAGTCTCCAAATGCTCATAAAGCTCTTTCCATTTAATAACATCTATTGGATCTCTGTTGCTGGAGAACAAGTCGGCAATAGCATGCCGGCTAATTTTATCAGCTTCATTTTCAAGACGGTTGACTTCAATCCAATGCTGTTTGAGCGAGCTCAGGTTTTTAACATTGTTCAGACTTGTAGCTATGACAGCTGTCTCTTCGGTCGCTCTTAGTATTATATTGGCCAGAAGTTTGGCGTCTTCTGTGATGGTTCCGACGTTATACAACTGCAGACGCTGGCTGGTAGCATTTATAATATCCACAATATCGTCAAGAGCACACGCTAAAGCATGTATATCCTCGCGATCCATTGGAGTTACAAATGTCAGATTTAGTTTCTCGAAAATACGGTGTGCTATCTCATCACCGTTATTCTCGATCATCTCTATCTTAAGACGTTTTTGATCTACATCGCTATAATTTTCAAGAAGATCTTTTAATACCTTGGCAGCTTCAACTGCATTCTCCGCCTGCTCTTGAAACAACTCAAAGAATTTTTCTTCTCGTGGTATTATCCTAAACTTCATTAATCTCTGCCTCCTAAGACAGTCCGTGCGGATTATATATGAAACAGGGGTCTGAGGAGCAGAATTGCTACTCCGGACATAATTGCAGAAGCCGGCATAGTGAAAACCCAAGCCCAAACAATCCTTCCGGCAACTCCCCACCTTACTGCAGAGAGTCTGTGAGTAGCACCTACCCCAACAATTGCACCTGTAATAGTGTGTGTTGTACTAACTGGTATACCAAAATGAGACACCGCAAGGATAGAAATCGCGCCTGCGGTCTCTGCGCAAAATCCTCCCACAGGCCTTAGCTTGGTTATACCCAATCCCATAGTTTTAACAATACGCCATCCGCCGGACAGTGTTCCCAATGCAATTGCAGCGCAACAGGCAATGATCACCCAATACGGCACTCCGGCATCCTTTGCAAGATACCCCGCCCCGTATAGTAGGAATGTAATGATACCCATAGTTTTCTGAGCATCATTTGTTCCGTGTGCCAGCGAATAAGCAGCAGCCGATACCAGCTGCAACCTGCGAAACCATCCATCAACTTTATGTGGGACAGTGTTCTTAAACAGGTGCATTACAATAACCATAATTGCATAGCCCAGGATCAGGCCAATCAATGGTGATAAAACTATAAATAACGCAATCGTCTTAATCTCATTCCACTTTAAAAATCCGCCAAATAAGTGCCATTTCATATAAACGGACACTGTTGCCGAACCAATAAAGCCACCAATCAATGCGTGAGAAGAGCTTGTGGGAAGACCAAAATACCAGGTGATAATATTCCAGGCAATTGCACCTGCCAACGCACCAAGAACCATAACTCCTATAAATATTTCTATTTCAGACTTAGGTGTGTGGGCTGCAAAGAAACTTACGATTTTGTCCAAATCTACAATACCCTTTGCTATTGTAGAAGCAACATGAACACTGACACCAAAAGCTGCAACAAAGTTAAAAAATGCAGCCCAAATCACGGCTCTGAAAGGTGTCAGGACTTTGGTAGCCACCACCGTTGCGATGGAATTTGCAGCATCATGAAATCCATTAAGGAAATCGAAGACAAGTGCAATAGCGATGATGATTATCAATAAGGAGAGAGACATTAAGCAACATCCAGAATCAGCCGAATTAGGTTCTCGTTTTACAAACAGAACCGTTTAATTGTATCTCGACAAAGACCCACTGTCAAATAAATGTAAGTCGGCTGTATAGATGTTGTAAGGTGTGAAAAAAAGATTAAAGGAGGTTGAGTTGCTGGTTTTCACGGATGTCTCCATCCGGAAGTATGTGCAGAACTCTGTGCCCATTGCCACGCAGATAAGAACCTAATAATGATTCTCTGTGACAACGTGTGGGGAGCCCTTCTGCACACATAATTACAACTATCTGAGACTGAGCAATCTCTATTATCTGTTGCATACTTGAGATAAACGTATCGGCTTTGGTCATACGATCATAGTCTAGTATACCCCTGGGGGTATACAAAGTGGTGTCTTTCGGGTGACCACCTAATACTTCACCCATGTAAATATATTCAAAACCATCAGCTTTTAAAAATCTTTCGAGTTCCGATTTAGAAAATTGCGGCATGCGTCGACTGAACGGTTCACTTCGCACATCCACAACGACACTGACACCGTGTTCTTTCAGGAGTGACAAAAAATCTGTGATGTCGTGTTTGCTATGGCCAATAGTATATATAAGAGCCATCCGAAGTTCCAATCCGGGGCCGAATTACAATCCGGCCCCATATAGCAAGCTTCAGGGCAGTGGGTTAGAACTGACCGCCAAGAGTATAACTGACACTGCCATAAAAGTCTTTGAGTGCCAGGGAACCTGCTTGAAGCGTTAGAGTCGGTAAGATATTCATCTGCATAACAGCACTTAAAGTGCTCTTATCGCGCAATCCCTTGCTAAGGTATTCCAGCTTCATCTCAAATTTGGGAGCAAGATAAAAATCCAAGCCTCCAAATACGCCGTTATAAATCCCTTTGCCAAACCCAAAGGTCCCTCTTACTGGAGTTGTTGTGGTAGATTTGGTACGGAATTGATCCAACTCTGCAGAAAGGGTGCGTCCAAAAACTACATAGTAACTAGCTTCATCTACTCCTGGATTAATGTTTTTGATCTTATTTCCCAAGTCGATGACTCCAATGGACATTCCCGGACTGCTAGAACTCTCTTGAGTTACATTCAACTTGGCTCCGGTGATATTTTGTGAACTTGAGCCAGCGGCATCACTCTTGAATGATGTCCAACTGATTTCGAATTTATCACTTACACCATAGGCTCCACCCCAGGCAGTCATTGTATCTTTGGAATCCAGGAAATTCGGAATAAATGTCCCGGTCAACACAGTAGTACTCTTTGTTGCAACCAGATCTGTGGGTGTCTCAATCAGACCCGTAGCACCATAGATATTACCTATAGCAGATGCAGTACCGACAATACCAGCCACACACAGTATGACTGCAAACAGTAAAACGCAAAGTCTCATAAAAATATCCTCCATCCGGCATTCACCGGTATTTACTAACTGGATTTGTTTCAACATATACAGACGTTAAGAGCGAACGTATCTTACCCCAACGAATAGAATGCTATGGTGCAATTGAATGAGTAGATTTTAGCACAGGTTGTGTGTTCTTCAATCCAAACTCAGCCACCCCTATTGGTCTTCTAGATTTAGAGGTCGGCCTAAGCTTCTTCAGAACCCCATTTAGCTTCACTTGAACTGATTGCAAAACTCCAACTCTGATACTAATCTTACGTTGGGCAGTCCATGTCATTGAATGACCAGCAGTAATATTATTCTGGTATAATACCTTACCATCTCCAATAATTCCCACCCATACTTCATTTGTGGCAGATACTGTCAGGACTAATCCAGAAACAGGAGGCTTTACTGTTACAACTGGGGGAATGGTAACTAGAGGAGTTACTGATTTCCTGGGTGTATTATTATCTGGCAGTGTAGTGGAAGATGGTGTAAGTGGAGTCTTCGTATCACTGGTTATATTATTCGGCTCAGTCGTATCGAGATTAGAAATACTTCGAACAGAGGTAGTATTATCCTGATTTGTTGTATCTCCGGAATAATAAGTCTGCCAAACATAACCTCCAGCAACAAGGATCATAACCAAAATAATTGTCAATACTATGGCCGTAACATTTATTCGCTTTTTTGGAACCGCAGGCAGTGTCTCAATAGCAGGAATTGCAAACCATTCTGCTTCATATCTCTGCAGCAACGTTCCACTGTCAAGATCAAGAAAGTTTGCATAATCACGCAAAAAAGCTCTGGCATAAACCTTATTCGGAAACGACTCGAATCTATCGAGCTCAAGTGCCTCTACATTGAGTGTAGTAATCTTGGTGGATTCAAACACTTCTTGTATGCTAAGCCCGCGTCGTTCCCTTTCATGCCTAAGAATGGTTCCTATAGATTCAATCACACTTATCACCGCTTTATTGCTTATAGACAAAACTATGCATAACTATTTTTATATCGCTCTATTGTACACATTTGGAGAGTAGATGCGCAAATCACAAATGAAAAACGAGAGTATTCATGGAAGTCAATTGCTGTAGATAATGAGGGAATATACCAATAAACAGTAAATTTGTGTGGTTCAAATATAAAGAAGCACGAGACATTTGAGAAATGAACTCGTGCTAGATAATATAATCGGAATCAATTATTGCTTTCATCCGTTAATACAATTGAGTAGCCAATTCCTCTAATTGTACGTAAATAACGTGGATAACCAGGATCCTCTTCAATTTTCTCCCTCAACCAGCGTATATGGACATCCAGAGAGCCACTGTCATTTGGGGTTTTTGAATCCCACACATACTTAACAAGGTCCTCACGACTGACAGGCTGACCTGCATTTACCATAAGGGTCTTTAGAAGCTCAAACTGCTTTAGCGGCAGGTGAACAGGCTGTCCACGGACAATCACCCGTCTTCTGGATACATCCATTTCGATTGCGCCAACTGAAATCGAAGACTGGCGAAGAGCTTCGTGTTGCGAGGTTTCAATGCGTCGAAGAATGGCTCTTATACGTGCAACAAGTTCTCTCATACCGAATGGCTTAGTCATATAATCATCCGCACCAAGCTCAAGTCCAATGATTCTGTCAATTTCCTCAGCCCGAGCTGTCAGCATTATAATTGGAATTTCTGACTCTTTGCGTATAATACGGCATAAATCCAACCCTCCAAGTATCGGGAGCATTAGATCAAGGATGATAAGATTCGGTGAAGATGCATGAAATGCTCTCAGAGCCTCTGCGCCATCATATACCGCTTCAACACTGTAGCCTTCAGCTTTAAGGGCATGGGAAATTGAATCCGCGACAGGAATCTCATCTTCCACAATAAGGATTCTGTCCATAAATGCCTCCTGCTCACAATAATAACAATTATAGAATAATTGAGCCAGATAGATTCAAATAAAAATCAACCTGTAAATAAAGTTTATTACCAGTACTCTACCTCTCTGCCTACATAATACGACATAGTATGGTCCTCGTCAAGGACGAGTTTTCCCAAGAGTTTACATGTTGAACATGTTAATCAAGTCATATTTCTTTAGGATGTGGGTAATTATAGTACACACCATAGTTATATAGCTGTATTTTCCGTTATTTGCGATATTAATGTCACATATAATCCCCCGCAATACTACGACACGCTGCACATAATTCCCCACATTGGTGTCGCATAGATAACCATTATGTAACACACCAATATAGCAATAGGAGTTTTCGAGGGCAGTTATTCAGATAAATAATGTTATAATCACGTACGATAGAACAGTAGGATGCAATATATATTGTCCGGGCCGGCAACCCAGTGTATTTATGGTGTCACTCGCAGAAAAACAGCAAGTTAATGTACGACCATTCATTACCTTAACAAAATGAGTTATAATGTTTCATTCTTTAAAATCAGCCATAACAATAAGCCCAATTGCAATGGCTGTCGCATTAACAATATCCATAACAGTTATAGATTCCCGCACCGAATGAGCATTTTTATACCCTATTCCCAATGGCAGAGATGGTATACCTTTATTATTGAATATATTCGCATCACTGCCACCGCCGGTTATACCGGTTACGACAGGTAATCCCGCGTATGCTACAGCTCTTTTAGCCAGAAAGGCAACAGAGGATTCGGAGCTCAATTTGTACCCTCCATACCATTCTTTTATATTTACCTCCACAGCAGCTCCAAACTCATAGGCAGCATCCTCACAACACTTTTTCATATGAGCCAATTGTGATTCAAGTTTAGCTCCATCAATACTTCGAGCCTCTCCACGAACTTCACACTTTTCCGGAATGGCGTTTACTGCGCTTCCACCCGAAATCAATCCGATATTTCCAGTGGTCTCTTCATCGATCCGCCCCAAACGCATTCGGCCAATCGCATTTCCAGCGGCACAAATGGCATTTATACCATTCTCAGGACACATACCCGCGTGTGAGCCGCGACCAGTGAACACAGCAGTGATCTCAGCGTGTCTCGGCGCACCAAGATATATCTTGCCGACAGGATCACCAACGTCAAATACATAAACATATTTTGATGTGATCAGATTCATGTCCATATTCAGTGCGCCCAAAAGACCGGGTTCTTCTGATATAGATAATAGTATCTGCAGGTCTCCGCGAGGTATTGCCTGCTCATCGACTACTCTGATAGCCTCTATAATTGCAGCAATTCCAGCTTTATCATCTGCTCCCAGCACTGTATTACCGGAAGAACGTATTTCATCATTCTCCCGTATATACCCCCAATTTTCTGTGGATATAACTGTATCCATATGAGCACTTAAGGCTATGGGAATAGCACTGCTGGAACTGCCTTTACGAGATGCAATCAGATTTCCGCAGTTACCTCCGATTGCATCCCCTGCTCTATCATATTGCACTGTAAACCCCAACGCTTCAAGTTCAGGCTTAATAACTTCAGCAATAGCTGATTCACTGCAACAAGGGCTGTTAATGGCAGCATATCGTAGAAAGGACCGTATTAGTCTATCTTCTTGTATATGTTCAATCATAAAGTTTGAGTTCCCCTAAAACGAACAAAGGTTGGATACCGGGAATTATTGCCAGGTTCCAACACTTTGTTCTCTAGCCCGCATTATTCATAATACACTCAGCATTTGTCCTTACTGCCGGACAAAACCAAAGATAGTGAATAAAGCGGGCTAGATAGAATTCAGTATTTAGTTTGCTCTATTCGCTATTTGCTTCGTTTTTACCAATGTTATCCCATAGAAACGATGCAAGTTGAATAAAGGTTGGCATCATTCGTCACGCACACCTGCTAAATCCACACAGACGACAAATGACACATCCGGACTCATGATCCAACACTCCTCCGCAATCCGGACACGCTCCCTGCATAGTATCCAGATTATCGGAGAGTTTCGAGATACTCTCGTTGGCAACACCAGTCTTCTTTTCCTCCAGATAGTGTTCAATTGCAATTCCAATAGCATCAGAACAGGAGAAGACTGACCCTCCCTTAGCCCATGCAGGCTGCGGGCATCGAATGCCTCTGAGGTGCTTACGAATTGAATCGGCATCTACACCTGCTCTCAAGCTCAATGAAATCAACCTGCCGATAGCTTCTAACTGACTAGAGGAACATCCACCGGCTTTACCCATCTGAGTAAACACTTCACAAAGCCCCTGCTCATCTTCATTTATAGTGACATAGAGATGCCCACAACCTGTTTGAATTTTTTCGGTAGTTCCATACGTCTTGTGTGGCCGGGGTCTCGGACCAATACTACCATGGTGTCCTGCAACAGCAGCCTCAGGTTGTTTGTCTTTGTCTTTACCCGATATGTTGAGAACCTGTGCATCACGACTGCCGTATCGATAAATCGTACAGCCTTTACAGCCCTCTTTATACGCCAGTTCAAAAACCTGACGAACATCATCAGCAGTTGCTTCTTCAGGGAAGTTGACTGTCTTTGAAACAGCATTGTCTGTGAATCGCTGGAACGCTGCCTGCATTCTGATGTGCCAGATAGGCTCAATGTCCAGAGCAGTTGCAAACAACCGTTGAACATCGGCAGGAACTTCAGGTATACCGTATGCGGTGCCGTTATTTGCAATAGTCCGCATCAGATCTTCAGAATAGAACCCGCGGTTACGCGCAATCTGTTCAAAATATGGATTGGCTTCCACAAGCTCCGCTCCATCCATTACGCGCTTTATATAACTTACTGCGAATAGTGGTTCAACTCCACTGGAGCAAGAGGCTATCATACTCAGCGTACCGGTCGGAGCAATGGTAGTCACAGTGGCATTGCGAACATCCATTCCCTCTTCCTTGTCGAAAATGCTGCCTTTGAAATTCGGGAAAACTCCACGTTCTTTTGCCAATGCACATGAAGCTTTGCGGCCTTCATTGGAAATATAACTCATGACCTGCTCAGCGATCGAGATACCATCTTCGGAATCATAAGGAATACCAAGCTGGATCAACAAATCCGCAAAACCCATAACGCCAAGACCAACCTTGCGATTGCCCCTGGTCATTTCAGATATTTTATCTAGAGGATAGCGGTTGACATCAATCACATTGTCAAGGAATCTTACTGCAAGTTGAACAGTACGACCAATCTTGTCAAAGTCAACAGAAGCTTCATCATTATCGAACTTGAGCATATTTGCAAGGTTTATTGAACCAAGGTTGCAAGATTCATAAGGGAGTAGTGGCTGCTCTCCGCACGGATTTGTGCTCTCGATTTCGCCAATATGCGGAGTAGGATTATCACGATTTATGCGATCGATGAAGATAATGCCAGGCTCTCCATTTTTCCAAGCCATGTTCACGATAAGATCGAATACCATTCGTGCACGCAGACGTTTGAATGGCTGTCCGCTTCGTGGGTTTATCAGGTCATACTCTTCATCCTTGTGGACAGCTTCCATGAATTTCTCAGTGATCAAGACGCTGATATTGAAGTTGGTTAACTTGGTAGTATCCTGTTTACACTTAATGAACTCTAGAATGTCCGGATGGTCAACCCTCAAACAGCCCATATTGGCTCCTCTACGGGTGCCCCCCTGCTTGATAGCCTCTGTCGCAGAATTGAATACTTCCATAAAGGAGATAGGGCCACTCGATACACCATTCGTAGAACTGACAACGTCATTGGCTGGCCGCAACCGGGAGAAAGCAAATCCTGTGCCACCTCCACTCTTGTGTATCAGCGCAGTATGTTTGATGGTCTCAAATATGCTGTCCATGGAGTCACCAATGGGCAAGACGAAACAAGCCGATAGCTGCCCCAGTTCCTTACCAGCATTCATGAGCGTGGGGCTGTTAGGTAGAAAATCCAAACTGCTGATCATTTCATAAAACGATTCAGCAACCCCTGCAACATATGAATCAGATCCCCCGTAAGCCTGTTCAGCAGCAGCGATGGCGTTTGCCACCCTGTGAAACATCCCATCGGCATTTTCTATGGAATGTCCTTCTTCATCCTTTCGGAAATATCTTTTTTCCAAGACTGTCAGCGCGTTTTTCGTCAGCATCCTATCTCTCCTGCTCATTCGTGTAAACTGTTTGGTGTTGGTGTAGTATTATTCGTCCCCGTGAAGGACTTCAATGATATCTTTAAACTGTCCGACATCTTCAAAATGCCTGTATACAGAAGCGAATCGAACATAAGCTACCTGGTCAAGTTGACGGAGTTCCTCAGCAACCATCTCACCTATTTGTTCCGATGGGATCTCTCTCTTGCCTGAGTCTATAATCCGTCGCTCGATAGAATCAGCTACTTCTTCCACTCGTTCTATTGCCACAGGTCTTTTACGACAGGCAATCATCATTCCTTTTATAATCTTCTGCCTGTCGAGATTCTCCCGGCGTCCATCGTGCTTCACGACCATAACCTGGGCTTCGATATGCTCATATGTGGTGTATCGTCTACTGCAGGACTCGCATTCTCGACGCCTTTTTATAACTTCTCCGTCTTTAACTGTCCTGGACTCAAGAACGTGATCGTCTTGAAATCCGCAGTATGGACATTTCATAATCTTTCAGCCTCTAGGTTCAGCCTGCATTATTCATGATTTACTCAGCTCTTGCCATTAATGCCAGAAAAAAGCAAAGCTTAGTAAATAAGGCAGATCGGAATACGGCACTACATCCGGCACACATGGAGTTTACCACACTAGATATAGGGTGTCAATGGATATTTCAAGAATTTATCAGAAGTTTTTTGGAGGGTGATTTAAGGAGTAAATGATGCTTGAGGCAAAGTTATACACCCCGGTTTGCTGGGGTTAAAAGTCAGCAAACCGGAGATATTGGCACTAATTGGGTGTATTATTCTTTATTTCCCATCAGAATGTTAGCATATTGAACTCTTTCAAAGGCTTTGGGGTCCTCAACCTTCTGCTGGTTCAATTTGCCACGGAAATCTTCAATAGCCGTGTAACCATTTGAATCCATCCATGCTGCAATTTCTTCATTCATTTTAGTAACATACCCTACTCCATATTTCAGTAGAGCTGAAACTGTTTGTGCAGCTTTCGCGCCTGCAAGAATCTGTCTTATAACATCATCTCCGGAATGAACTCCAGTACTGGCCACTATATCAGCTGAGATCTGTCCTGACAATATTGCAGTCCATCTTAACGGCAAACGGTTGTCCTCAGGACGACTAAGGTCCAGGCCTGTTTTAAGTGTCTGCGTATTAATATCAATACTGGGCTGATAAAACCGGTTGAATAATATTACACCCTTAGCTCCAGCTTTAACTACTTCAGACACAAACCCGCCAACATTGGTATACCACGGATTGAGTTTCACGGATACCGGTATGGTAACTTCCGCGACCACATCGGTGACGATATCCAAAGCCTGTTTCTCAATCGCAGTAGACTTCTTATCTATATCCGTTTCTATAGCATATAGATTGAGTTCCAGGGCATTGCAACCTGCGTCTTGAAGCTGTTTGGCGTATGCCAGCCAATTACCCATACTAGAGGCGTTCAGGCTGCCAATAAGAGGCATCTTAACCTGCTTCCTGGCTTTCTCAATCCACATTATATGCTCTCGTGCCCCAGCATGTTCCAGAATCGGGAAATATGACAATGCCTCCGGAAATAGATCGGAGCCTATCATCAAAGCTGATTCAAGCTCTTCAATCTCAGTCTCAATCTGCTCTTGAAATAGAGAATGTATTACAAGAGCCCCTGCTCCTGCTTCTTCAGCTTTCTTTATATTATCAACTTTCTTGGAAATCGGACTTGCACCAACGATTACCGGGCTTGATAACTCCATACCCATGTAGCTTGTTTTAATATTAGCCATCTTGTTACCTCTCTACTCAAGCACGCTTTATTGCTGCCAGGTGATGTGTTTGCAGGCAGGCTTATACTGACCACGAACGCATATATCATACCCAGGATTTTCAGGAAAGAACCATGAAGATATGGATTTTTCTTTAAATCCAAAGACTTGCAGGTGGGCATCGGTATATACGACAAAAAACAGGGTGCCTCCTGGTAGAGACACCCTGTTTTTTTTATATACCGATAGAAATGATCTTCGGCAATCTGATCAGTAATTACTCAGACTTGTTATCAGAGTAATCGATCGCTGCAAGCTGCTGATACATCTTGTAGCGTCTCTTAACGTCAACTTCAGCCTCACCCATGAGTTTGGCTGCAGCATCCGGGTTAATCTTCTTCAGTACCCGATATCTGTTTTCTCCATACGCATATTCGGAGAAACTCATCGTAGGAGCCTTGCTGTCGATCTTCAGCGGATTCTCTCCCTTTTCGGTCAATGCAGGATTGAACCTGTAAAGGATCCAATGTCCACAATTCACTGCTTTTTTCTGTTCTTCAACACCAAAGGTATTGTCGATACCATGAGCAATACAGTGTGAGTAGGCCAGGATCAGGGATGGACCATCAAATGCTTCAGCTTCCATGAGGGTCTTGATCAGTTGGTTAGGATCTGCCAAAGAAACGCAGCCTACATACACACTACCGTATGTCATAGCGATCATTCCAAGGTCTTTCTTACAGGTTGTCTTGCCACCTGCGGCAAATTTGGCAGTGGAAGCTCTTGGGGTAGATTTCGACATCTGTCCACCAGTGTTGGAATAGACTTCAGTGTCCAGAACAAGAATGTTCACGTTCTTGCCACTGGCTATCACGTGGTCAAGTCCGCCGTATCCAATGTCATATGCCCAGCCATCTCCACCAAAGATCCAGACAGATTTCTGCACCAGATAGTCAGCTAGACTCGCAAGGTGCTTGCAGGTAGGACAATCGGCTTTACACAGACTTGCTTTGAGCTCATCAACTCTTGCTCTCTGAACTTCAATGCCTTCCTGTGTGGACTGATCAGCAGTCTTTATCGCTTCTGCAAGCTCTGCCTTGACCATTCCCTCTTCAGCGGCCTTATCGAGAAGCTCCAGAGCAAGCTCATTGAACTTATCGATGGTCAGACGATAACCCATACCAAACTCTGCATTGTCTTCAAACAAACTGTTGGCCCAGGCAGGACCACGTCCGTCTTTTCTTGTGGTATATGGAGTTGTAGGCAGGTTTCCGCCATAGATTGATGAACAACCTGTAGCGTTAGCGATAACTGCTCTGTCACCGAAAAGCTGGGTAACCAGCTTGACGTAAGGAGTTTCTCCGCATCCTGCGCAAGCACCTGAGAACTCGAATAGAGGCTGTATGAACTGCGATCCCTGAATGCTGTCTTTCTTGTAGAGAGCTGGATCAGTTTCAGGGATTGAGAGGAAGAAGTCCCAATTTGCGACTTCCTGAGCTCTCAGCGGCTCCTGAGGAACCATATTGATGGCATGCCTGCCAGTAGCTTCTTTAGCCTCATTCTTCTCAATCGCAGGACAGTTCTGAACGCAGAGTCCACAACCGGTGCAGTCCTCAGCAGCTACCTGTATAGTGAACTTCTTACCTGCAAGGCTCTTTGCCTTAGGATCAATACTCTTGAATCCTGCTGGAGCATTTTCAAGAACAGATGGATCGTAGGCTTTCATCCTGATACAAGCGTGCGGGCAGAACAGTGAACAACGTCCACACTGAATACAGAGCTCGGGAGTCCACTCGGGGATCTCGACAGCAATGTTTCGCTTCTCGTATTTTGTCGTTCCAACAGGGAATTTACCATCTACCGGCATCTTGCTGACAGGAATATCGTCACCCCGCCCGGCAATAATCTCTGCTGTTACGTCTTTGATGAACTGAGGGGCATCTGATCCTACAACTGCCGGAATGCCTCTCGTACTGGTCACGTGGTCAGGATATTTCACCTCAACAACGTTTGCAGAAGCAGCATCAATGGCTTTCATGTTCATCTCGATGACTTTATCGCCCTTGTTGCCATACGTTTTCTTGGTAGCCTTCTTGATAGCAGCAATTGCATCTTCTTCAGGGAGAATGCCGCTGATCTTGAAGAAAGCAGTCTGCATCAAAACGTTGATACGTCCACCAAGACCGAGTTCTGAAGCCAGTGACAGAGCATCAACGACATAGAACTTAGCTTTCTTGTCAATGATCTGCTTCTGGACTTCCTTGGGCAGAGTTTCCCATACTGCATCAGCACTATGGCTGGTTGTCAGCAGGAATGTTCCACCTTCTTTAAGGTGAGAAAGAATGTCATATTTGTCTATAAAACTCGGATTGTGACAAGCTATGAAGTTCGCTCTATCGATAAGATAGGCGCTTCGAATAATGTCTTTTCCGAATCTCAGGTGCGAGACCGTAACAGAACCAGCTTTCTTGGAGTCATACACGAAGTATCCCTGAGCATAGTTGCTGGTCTCATCACCAATGATTTTGATCGAGTTCTTGTTGGCGCTGACGGTTCCATCAGAACCCAGACCAAAGAACATAGCCTGATACACGCCTGGCTTTGCAGTAACAAAGTTCGCATCGAACGGTATGCTGTTTCCAGTTATATCATCTTCGATGCCCACGCTGTAGTGGTTCATTGGCTCGGTTGTATCAAGGTTGTCGAAAACACCTTTGACCATTGCAGGGGTAAATTCTTTGGAACCAAGTCCATAGCGTCCACCAACAACAACCGGAGCTGTTTTGAATGGTGTTTTGCCTGCAGCCAGCATTTCATCGATTGCTGTAACAACATCCAGATACAAAGGCTCGCCTATTGAGCCTGGCTCTTTGGTGCGATCAAGAACAGCTATCTTCTTAACTGTAGCTGGAAGTGCAGCAACAAGGTCCTCAGCACTAAATGGTCTGTAGAGTCGAACCTTAACTATGCCAACTTTTTCGCCGTTTGCAATGAGGCTTTCAATAGTTTCATGTGCAACTTCAGCACCGGAACCCATCAGAACGATGATCTTCTCTGCATCAGGAGCACCATCATAATCGAACAGTTTATATTTTCTGCCTACGATGGCAGCAAACTTGTCCATAGTTTCCTGTACGATTTTCGGTGTTGCCTGGTAGAACGGATTGACTGTTTCACGACCCTGGAAGTATACATCAGGATTCTGAGCTGTTCCAGCCATTGAAGGATGATCAGGGCTGAGTGCACGCTGGCGATGAGCAATGACCAGATCATCATCTATCATTGCTTTCATATCATCATATGTAAGTTCTTCGATCTTCTGGACTTCATGACTGGTCCGGAATCCATCAAAGAAGTGCATGAAAGGTATTCTGCTGGCGAGTGTGGCCTGCTGGGAAATCAATGCAAAATCCATTGCTTCCTGCACGCTATTCGAGCACAGCATAGCGAAGCCGGTCTGTCTGCACGCCATTACGTCGCTGTGATCACCAAAAATTGACAATGCCGCGCAAGCAAGGCTTCTAGCCGTAATATGAAAAACTGTAGGAGTTAATTCTCCAGCAATCTTGTACATATTGGGGATCATCAGCAGGAGTCCCTGTGATGCTGTAAAAGTAGTTGTAAGAGCGCCGGTGGAGAGTGCTCCGTGAACTGCTCCGGAGGCACCGCCCTCACTCTGCATTTCAGTTACGGACGGTATTGTGCCCCAGATATTTTTCTGGCCTTTTGCCGTCTTTTCATCTGAAACTTCACCCATCGGTGAACTTGGGGTGATCGGATAAATCGCAATCACTTCGTTTGTCGCGTGTGCGACGTGCGCTACAGCAGAGTTGCCGTCGTAGCCTTGCATTTTTCTAGCCATGTTCGCTCCTCATTACATTTCGCGTCGCCATTGCAACGCCTGAATTAGTGTCGCCTGATCGGCATAGTCCATATCCGCACCAACGGGCATGCCGTGGGCTATACGTGTAGTTCTTATTCCCAACTCTTTAAGAAATCCAGCTATGTACATTGCTGTAGCATCTCCTTCAATCGTCGGGTTTGTAGCGAGAATTACCTCATCAACCTCGCCTTCTTGAATGCGGGCAAGCAATTCTCTGATACGGAGTTTGTCCGGTCCAACGCCATCCATCGGGGAAATGACGCCACCAAGGACATGATACACACCTTTGTACTCGTTGGTCTTATCCATGGAAACAATATCCCGAGGTTCGGAAACAACACAGATTATCCTGCGGTTCCTTTTTGGATCTGAACAAACCTCACAAGTCTCTCTGTCGGTGTAACTGAAGCAGGTGTTGCATTGGCGTATTGTAGCCTTGACTTCCATTATGGCGCTGGCAAAATCAGATGCCTCGTCTTCTGTCATGCGCAGAACATGAAAGGCTAGTCGCTGCGCAGACTTTGGGCCGATACCCGGCAGTTTTTCGAACTCAGACACCAATTTTGCTAGAGGCTTAGCGTAATGCATATACCGTACACGCGAAAAAGGCGGTACAAATCACCGCCGCTTCCATGTCTCCTTCAACTTCGTTATTATAGCAGAAACAAATCAATGCGTCATCTTGGACTCAAAGAACAATATTTCTGTGAATTCAAGCAGTAAATCAACTTGCTTACTCTGAATACAATGAAGAATCTTTGTGCGAATAGCGAGAACTTACACACGCATTAAAACAGATCATAACATTCAGAGTAACAAGCCGCATTGTCTAACCCGCTTTATTCACTAAACTTTGCTTTTGACCGGCAGTAGGGCAAAAGCTGAGTCAGTCAGAAATAAATCGGACTAGTATACACTAGAACGGTAAACTCATACCACCAGTAAGTTCCTGGATTTTGGCATCTCTAATGGCTTCAGCCTTTTCAAGGGCTTCGCGTGAAGCGCTAACTACAAGGTCCTGCAGCATTTCGACATCCTCAGGATCAACACACTGCGGGTCGATCTTGATATCAAGAAACTCCCCTTTACCTGTAACCGTTACGGTGACCATGCCACCGCCGGAGGACGCCTCCAATTTCAAAGCAGCCAGTTCCTCATCCATTTTCTTCTGGCCCTCTTGCATCTTCTGGGCCTGTTTCATCAGGTCTCCCAGACCGGGCATATTTATATTTCCAAATGGCGATCTCTTAGACAATCACGTTACTCCTTCCAAGGGTCATTATTATCATTCTGAATTATCTCACCGTCAAATGTCAAAAGCACATCATCCAGCAAGGGATGATCCATGTCTGCTGCAATCTGCACTGGATCTGCATATGTGACTGCAGGTGCAGCCTCTTCTATGGATACCACGACAACCCGCAGATTAACCCCGGTAACATCAGCTATAGCCTGTGAGACGAACGAGGCATCTTTCTCAACACCTTTTCTGTGGAACTCATACTTCTTAGTAAAACCTATCTCAACAATACCATCCTTCATACTAAGAAGATTACCATTACCCAGCAGGGCTGCCGTACCTGTTTTACGCAGGTCTTTTTTCAATCTAAGCATGATTCTTGGCCAGGCTTTACCCAAACTATTGAGAGTCAGGCTTGCTTGATCCGCCGGAGGTGCAACAGGCGACGATAGCATTTCTTCAACTGTTGGTTGATTGGGAATACTCACGGCTTGACGCTGCGGGGCAGCGACAGGTGCAGAAACCGGATGTTCTACAGCTGACGGTACATATACAGGAGCGGCTGCAACTCGAGGAACAGCAACTGGTTCAACACGTGGTTGATTAACAGATGGTCTGCGCATTGCACTCATCAACGCCATTTCGAGAGCCAATCTGTGCTGTTCATTCCAACGTAGATCTTTTTCTGTACCTGCAAAAACTTCAACCAAGTGCACTAGTTCATGCTGCGAGAATCTCTCAGCCAGAGAGTTCCAGCGCGCATCCTGTGCATGCAGTTTATCGGCTCCTGCTTTAAGCATTAGAATATCTCTAAAGAATTCAGCTGCGGATTTAACCAGTTCGCGAACGTCTCTGCCTTCTCGCAGCAGCCTGTCAGCAGTTGTAAAAGCCTGTGCGGAATCTGCTTCTGCAATAACTCTGCCTATTTCCAACAAGGCATCTTCATCAACCATTCCAAGGACACTGTAGACATCGGCAGCAGTAATTTCGCCCTCAGTAAATGCCAACACCTGTTCAAGAAGACTCAATGAGTCTCTGTATGATCCGTTAGCTGCTCTCGCGAGAAGTTCCAGGGCAGCGTCATCTATATGTGCCCCTTCTGATTTCACTACATGATGAAGCCGTCCTGATATCTCATCCAGGGCTCCTCTACGGAAATCAAACTGCTGGCAGCGTGACCGTATGGTTATTGGAATCTTGTGAGCTTCAGTTGTAGCAAGAATAAATACTGCATGAGGTGGAGGCTCTTCCAGAGTCTTTAAAAATGCATCCTTTGCAGCACCTGACAACTGATGTGCCTCGTCGATGATATACACTTTATAGCGTAACCTCATCGGGGGATACTTAACACCATCGCGCAGTGCATCAACATCATCGACACCGCGGTTGGATGCGGCGTCCATTTCAACAACATCAATAGCGGCGCCGGCAGTTATAGATAAACAGGCCTCACATTCATTACACGGTTCCGGGGAAGCGTGGTCATCTTTCATGCAGTTTAAAGCTTTGGCAATAAGGCGGGCTACAGTTGTTTTTCCCGTTCCCCGTGAGCCACAAAAGAGGTAGGCCTGACCGATCTTACCGGATTTGATCGCATTGCGGATAGTCCGCACAATGTGGTCTTGTCCAATTACATCATCAAAAGTCTGAGAACGGTATTTTCGGTAAAGCGAGATGTATGCCATAGCTTATTTGAAGTATGCCTTATGGGTTGGTGCGAGCAGTTCTAATATTCATCTTCAGATAATTATAAGTGATCGTGCACCTGCCTTTGGGATAAGTATTCAAATGCCACTCTGCCAGTTAGCTACTATCAGATCACCACACGGCACATGCTCAGTCAAGCCTACCGCTGCTTCCTTCCGGACCTGACGGGGTTTGGCAAGCCGCTCATTGCGCGGGGCCCAATTATCAACACCACTTTTCAGAGAACGTTTTCAAACAATTAAACCGGGGGCAGGAATTCAACCCCGCTGTAGCGGATTGCGGGTTCAGGGCACCGCTAGTTCCCCGTCTAGCACGACCACATCTTAATCCATTTTATCAATTGCCACGTGTGTTCAGAAAACACCACAGAAATCAATAAAACAGATATTCATCCTTTGCAGTATATATTATACCGCAAATTGGGATTGTGCTACGAGACAAATATTGCCCCAGAGGCACAATCCCATGCATTAATTCTAATCCAAACCTATATAATATCTTCTCTATTGATGATAAACTCTTGTTTAATCACCCTGTACTTCATATTATACTTATGGATTTCTTCATTTGTTGATGGGAACAGATTGGCGATTGGCGCTGTATCCCAGGTTTCTACGCCAGTTTTATCAGTGAGACACATTCCGTCCCATCCAATTCTGTCCTGAACGAAGTCTGATGCTGCCGGTTCCAACGCTGAGAACCAAACAATCAGCTTGTAGCGTTTGGCTGCAAACGGATAGAAATTGACATTCTTGCTCATATCTATCTTGGTTTTGAAACTGCCACCACCAATATAGACTGAATCCCATGTCATAGTTCTCAGTTCATCCGTCTTCCAACTGAATGTATCAGGAATTTCAAAGTTTGCATCTTCATCACAAAGAAGCCAATGCAACCTTGCTCCATCACGCCAAATCTGTTTCTTATTGGCGCTGGCTTTCTCATTATTCTGGAATGCGTGGGTATAGACTTCAGCAGCCATACCCTGGTATTCACTCCAGCGAATTATGTTGATGTTACCGCTAAGCTGGATAACTCTGGGAGCTAATCTTTTCCAGGATACCTTGAGTCCCACTTCAATCGGCTTAGCCGTATCTTTGGGCGGATTCCCAGTCGCTGCTCTCTTGTTGTAATCTGCAGTCGCACCAGCTAAAGCCCAGGGAAGATCAGTCTTCAACTTATTAGCCAGATCAATACCCTGTTTGTAATATTTCATATTACCAGTGCGCCATCCCAACCGTAGAAGCAGTCTTGCAAGGTTGACTCTGCATGTTTTAGCAGCAGTCGGGTCAGCGTACTCATCACTCTTTTTACCGTTAGCTGTCATGCCATCAGCTCTGTCGATAGCCTTCTGCCATTGTGCTACTGCTTTGTCAAATGCTCCGACCTTTTCATATTCGTGGGCCAGGATTCTATCTACAAATGCTGGTCTCTCCATTGATTCTCCTGTGTTGGGATCAACACCTTTCTGTTGAGAAGCCAGCTCATAATATTTAATCGCGTTCGGAAAATCTTCCAGCTTCCTGTCATAATGAGTATATCCCAACTCAAAATACAGGTTCCAGCGATTCGGATTGTTTGCGATACCCTCTTTTAGCAAAGCAACAGCCAAAGGTAAGTATCGTTTATCAGATCGTTCGCTGGCATCGGTAAAGTTGTAACCGACATGCCAGGCGCCCGTAGTATAGACATCCACATTATGTGGATCAAGCCATGTTACCATACGGATTATAGGGAGGATAGCCTGATACAGACCCGTATGGAAGAACTCATCCGCTCTGACCCAAAGTGCGCCAGCAATAACTTCCTTAAAACCAGCAAATGTTGCTACAAGAAACTGGCCAGGCAGCTGGACCATTAACTCAGATGCATTACCGCCTGTCAAGGACGTCTGAGCTTTCATCATCGCATCGGTCTCAGGGTCATTTATCGCCTGCACTCCGAGCATGCACAGAACGAGCACTACCAGAGCCAGGTATAACGATCTCCGGGCATTAGTACTCATGTCACACTTCCTTCTTTTCGAACACTATTACCGCAACGATAGCCATAATCAACGTATAGACTATTGCATATCCTGCCACTTGCATGGTGTATGCGGGCAAACTAGTTATCGTAGTTTCAGGATGCAACAAAGTGTTGGTTACATTGAACTTATCGAAGTTAGGGATAATAAAGTGAATCCCTTTGTAAAGCCATTGTACAGCCTTGCTTGAACCATCGGCATTTGCCAGAGTCTGGATTACAGTTGACATAACACCAAGTATGTATACACCAGTTCCAACAAAGAAGTTGACTGTCTGTGTCAAGAATGTAGAGAACATCATGACAACGCTACTCAACACCATAAACTGCAGGAATATCATAATGATTCCAAGCACAGTATTGATATCAAATACCTTCACTCCAACGATTCCAGTATCTTTCAGTCCTGAAGAGACTGATGCAGCCGCCATCTGAATGCCTTTAGCTTTCAGAGTGACAGCGATGAGGAAGACTATTCCCATCAGTGCGATATTCAAGCCCAGAGTTAAAGTAGCTCCTAGGAACTTACCGACTATGAACTCATATCTTTTCACTGGCTTCGAGAGAATGGTATAGATCGTCTTGCGTTCGATCTCCAGAGGTATAAGGGAAACTCCCATAACTATAGCCATCAGAGATCCAGCAATAGCCATCAACCCAAGTCCAAAGCTCTTAACCAGCATAAGGTCGACTGCTGAGCCTTCTTTACCGGAGAACGAAAGGTTCTGTGAGAAAGAAAGTGACATGATAATTAACGCGACTGCAATAACCAGAAAGACCTGTAGGACTTTCCGTCTCATGGCATCGCCTATGGTTGTCTTGGCAATGGTCCAGATAATCAACTTCTTGCCTCCCTGACTATCTCGACAAACATCTCTTCGAGCGATTGTCTCTGCGGCAGCACTGAAACTAATTCAGCCTTGCCCTTGACTGCATCCAGAATAGTAAAGAGTGTGTCTTTTGATTCTAAGTAAACTTTAACTTCATTTCCGTCGACAGATACTCTCTCTGCCATCGGTTTCAACTGAGCGACCAGATCATCTTTTGCGCCAATGAGTGTAACTATGGTCCGGCCAGCGTGCAGCAATTCTTCGATGCTACCGATACGTACCAGTTTTCCACGGTTAATCATCGCCACGCGGTCACAGACGTTCTCAACATCTGTAAGTTGATGAGAACTGAGAAATACTGTTTTTCCCTGCTTACCCAAAGAAATAATCAGGTCCTGAATATCTTTATGAGCAACCGGGTCCAGACCGGAAGTAGGTTCGTCAAAAATCAGCAAATCCGGATCATTGAGAAGTGACTGCGCGATACCTATGCGTTGCAGCATTCCTTTGGAATACTGTCTGAGCTGGCGTTTCGCATCTCTTGCCAATCCTACCTGCTCCAACAGCGCTTGAATCTTTGTCTTGCGCGTCTTTTCATCCATCTGGAAAAGCCTGGCATAGAAATCCAGGACTTCGTAACCGTTCATATGCTCATAAAAATAGGGACTCTCCGGAAGATATGCAAGTCGTTTTTTTACTTCAATATCACCAGCCGGCAAACCCAAAACCTCGGCGACTCCCGATGTCGGGAAAATCAAACCGAGTAGCATTTTAATAGTAGTAGTCTTTCCGGCGCCATTAGGACCGATGAATCCAAAAATCTCACCCTCATTCACGCTAAAACTGAGATTATCGACTGCAGCGGTTCCAACTCCGGGCTGACCACCATAGACCTTTACCAGATCATTTACAACGATGGCTTCTCCCACGAGAAAAAGTACCCCCAACACAACTGATTATGAGCATTACAGCTCACCTATGGTTTACGAAGATATCGAGTAATCAGTTCCCGACTCTCGCAACATAATACGCAAGAAAAAAGCAGCCGCGAATCAAACCGCCACGACCACACGTCAAGTATACGTCTTGAGCACATATAGTGTCAACGGCGTAAGTAACAGTGGGTGCGTATAAAATCTACGGAAATGGTGGTATAGTTTTATCCCCAGAGACTCTGTCTCTGGACTCTGCCAGGGAGGTAACCTTCCTGGACCCATTGCACTGTTTTATTTTGAGGGTCTTTAGGACCCTCAAAACAAAACAGCATATAGGGATTGGGGATAATATCCCCAGCGGGATGCAAGGGTGGAACCCCTGCTGATATAACTCTATTACTATACTCCGTAGATTTTGCACGCACCCAGTAACAGTTCAGCGTTTGCCGGTAATTTTCCGTCCATCCTTCGATACGCGCTTCGCGCTACTCAGGACGAACGGAAAATTTTACTATCTTACACATTAACACTGAAATATCACTGGCGCAAATGTATTAACCAGCAATAGGCTAATACACAAACCGTATAGAACGACACTACCACTTGAGTGTCAATACTACAATATCCAACGCCTTCATACCCTTATTGGAACGCAGTGTGAGTTTGTTATCGCAACATGTGCTTACGTCAAAATCAGCAGTTTCCCATGTGCCGTTGGAAGAAAGAACTTCAATACTCTTCGGTGTGCCTTTGGATTCACTCAGCTCAAAGACCAACTCCGGCCAGTCATCCAGTGAAAGATTAAAAGCTCCAACAATCGTACAATCCGGTTGTTCCAGTCTGAATGGCAGCGGATAGACTCCTCCACTTACCAATAATGGAGTTTTACCTTTTGAAATCCAGTTCACTAACGATACAATCTGCATTCGACGAACAGGTCCCAGGAATGAGCCGCCGAATCCGGTTCGTAAGTCCATTGGGAAAACAACTACTCTTCCACCCAGAGAGTTCTCATAAGCAGTCACGAAATCATACGCAGGTTTTTTATCAGGATCTACAATACGCGATACGACACTGGCGCCTGCGGCAGGTTCTATTTCTGCCATCAGAAAGTCTCCGCCCAGACTTGGCAATGTGAACGAAGTAAAGAGGTTCTCTTTGCCCCCAAAGTCCGGATTGAAAAACTCCTCAGCACTCAATGCAATGGAATTCTTATAGAACGTCCGCTTAAACGCCACTCCGAGATATTCTCCATATCCCATATCCATGAGGCACTGCGCAGCAACCATATCCAGTATCAGACCTTTGCTCAATAAATCCCGAATCTCACAGTCACTGAAGGAGCGCAGTCCCTGACCATTAATCGCCGCTACTGGGGAATCTCCAAAGGTCAACGAGTATCCCAGTGGTTCTAGAACGTCATGCCAGTTCTGACTCTCCGGCAACACATCATGCCAATCAGCGCCAGGTTTGGTCTGAACAAATGCAGCACCGTTTCTAGCGTTAATCAGACGAATCCCCTGCCCCTTCGCACCATAACACCGTTCCTTTATTGCAGAAAAGAATGTTTTGTTCTCACGGAGCATATCACCGATAGATGGAACCATACTCATCGGTGTGCCGACATGGTCATAGAGGTTCATTGTGACTCCATCTGCCCCAAAGATGAATGATAGAGCTATCTGCATGGAAGTAAACTTATTGGACTTGCTATATTGTGTAAATGGCCAATTCTCGACTTCAGTCTGCAACACAGTGCCTTCAGGCAGGCAGTCTGTAGTCATTCTGAAGAAGTGCTCCGACTCATATAATCCACGAGGACCGGACTCCTGATAGCAGCACATACACGGCCGGGCATATAACTTCTGATCTCCAGCGAGTGCAGAGGTGAATTCTTCCCAGTTGCGACCTTCCAAAGAGTGTGCTGTCGGCATACTGCACATAAGTCCCATTGAAGTCTTCGGGGATACTTCATGAACCGTCCGTTCAAAGAAAGCAACAGTCTGATTGGTCAGTTCACGGTTCATATCCAGCCATTCAGCCCTCAGCGGGTCGGGAACACCCGGAGCAAGCAGCGCAGCGATCATTTCTTCGCGAGTGATTTCTCGACCCATGCGCTTGCTGAACTCAGCCATATGCAACTCACAGAAACAACCATAGACAATTGGATCGTGGTTCAGCAATCTAATATCGTCTTCGATCCAGATAACGCCCGGTTCCACAGACGCATAAAGCTTCCAGAGATCCTTGCTTATCTGCTGCCAGCGTTCTCCCAATGGGCAAGAGCACACTTTGCATCTAACGCCGTCGTGCCCGACCATAGTTACCAGGTCAGGATACATGCCAGTCAAATCGCGGCCACGGTCACAGTGGACATGTGTCACCCAGGGATTGATCGAGAATACGATGCCGTTTTTGACCAGTTCGTCGCGTATCTTGAATAGAGTCGGCAGGTATCCTTCCAACCACTCAGGAGTAGGCAGCCCATGGCTGAACTCCTCAGCATCCACTTTGATTATTGCTTCATCAACAGAATTTGTCTTGCAGTATTCAACCAGCTCCGGAAGTAAAACATCAATATTCCAAGCAGGCAGAGTCCGTCTTAATGCATACCAAGCAGTCTTCATAAAACCATACCTCTCTAATTGTTTGATTCAGCAAAATGTCATTCTGAATGGAGTGCATAATCTCTACTCTTATAAAGCAGATTCTTCACCCCGTTCAGAATGACATTAGCATGCGTAATGAAAAAATACGCGCTAGAACTCTACAACCAGACTGTCCATAATTCCGACTCTCTGGATCTGGGCGTACAGGGTGCCGTCGTTCCATTCGTAATCGAGGCCATCATATGATGGGGCCAGATATACGGCAGACGGTTTATCCGGGCATCTGAGTGTGATGGAGATTGGACCGACCGGTGGGACTTCCTCTACTATTCCCTGGGTTGGAGATGTCGGGTGTGCTGTTCCCATGTTCAGCATGTGGATTAGAATCTCACCTTTGCTGCCCTTGCGGAGACATAGATGCAGTCTTGCCGGGGCATCAACTTCCATGTCGAAGTCAGCACCAATCGAGTAGACAAGCTCTCCGATAAGTCTGCGTGTTCTCGGGTAGTTGGTAGACTTGTGGAAACCAAACAGTGGTGAGTAAATCCCCATAGCTACGCCTTCACCAACGAAGTTTACGGTAACTGCAGGTGAATCGGTCTCATCATCTCCGGGTTCCTGGTCCTTCATTGCATACCTAAGGACTTCAGCTTCTTCACACAGCTCCACTGGCTGTCTTGGGCCTTTGACAGTAGTTGCCTGTCCACCGATCTCCAGATAGTAATAATCCTGTGACACTTCACCGACTGGCTTAACACCGAGTATTTCTCCGAAGTCAGCAGCAGCGTTTGCTCCGGTTATGAATACACGTCCGCCGGCTTCACAGAAAGCTTTCAAATCGTCTTTGAACTCCTGGGATACTCCAGTCTGTTCAGGTATCACGATAAGCTCGTAGTCACTCATATGTTTACGAAGATTCGGCTCGCTCAGGACTTCCACACTGATGTGGTTTTCCAGAAGTCCGTGCAGAGCACCCAGCAGAGGAGCAGAGACAGGACCGCCAACAGGCATCAAGGTATCCGGACTACTGGCATATGTATGTTCAGCACAGTGAAGAATGGCAGCCTGAGGAATGGGCTCAGTATTCTGGCACCACTTCTGCCTGGCCCTGGCAAACCTGCCGACTTCAGCCATTATATCCTGATGCCAACTGGTCAGATGTCCATTGCGCTGAGGCTGGTTGTAAATTGTTACCCCACCACCAAGAGCCAACACACTGGAAATTTCCTGGCAGAGGTGCGCGGCTGTCTTGAATGTCCATCCACCCATAGCAGGTTCCATTGTTATGAAACCCCATGCCATCAAGTCCCAGCTGAGACCACGGCTTGCGATAAAACGTCCCTCCAGCATGGACCATTCAGTGCCCCATGAGTGTGAGAAGTCACCGCTGATATAATCGATCGGCACATCGACTTCTGATGGGTGGCCAATAGTATACATCCAGTTGCTGCAGACCTGGCAGGTAGGTTTTTTAGCGTGGACTGCTTCGGCATATTTAGTTACATGCTCTTCGAATAATGCTCTGTGAAAATCAGTCCATGCTCGCCAATTGGCATCTTCTTTGCTCTTTGGAGCTTCTTCAATTCCTGTTCGCTTGGTAAACTCTGCACGACAGAGCTTGCAGTAACACGGTGCTGACGCCCAGCATTCCCCGTCGACCCAGAAGCCATCAACATCGTATTTTTCAATTAGCTCAAGAAGCTGAGGGATCATCAGTTTTTCGGTGTAACCACTTAAGGGACAAGTTCCACCTGTAATCCAACCGCCGACAACAGGTCTGTTGCCTTCAGCATCTTCTACTCCCCACTCAGGATGGAGTTCAACTGCACGAGAGTCCCAGACTCCTGAATAGTGCATAACAAGCGGGATGCCCATCTCTTTGGTTACATCCCGGTGAATTCGCAGTGCATCATTAACGACGCCTTCCGACATGCTTCCGACTTCAGTGGGCCAACTTGTATAACCGGCGTGGCCTTTGCAGTCGCACTGAACCCAGTCAGGGTTGACCTTTGTCAATTCGGCTTTCAGGTGCTCATGAGTCAGCTTTGCACCAAGCTCTGTATCAGTTGTATTGGCGTGCAGATCATAATGCAAACCAAAATACTTTCCTATATGCCAATTTCTTTCAGAATCGTTTGGATTCCAGTTCATTTCATTACCTCGCAATCACGTTGTTTCTTGATATATATGTCAATTTAATCTGACGGTTATTTAAATTCCACTACGAGACTATCCATTATACCCACTCGCTGGATTTGTGTATGTAACAGCCCTCCGCTACATTCGTATTCAATGGTCTCATAGGACGGAGCAAGGTAGACAGCTGACGGCTTTTCAGGGCATTTCATTGTGATTGAAACATGCTCAATCGGCGGGACTTCCTCGATCAGTCCCTGCGAAGGTGAAGTTGGATGAGATGTGCCCATATTAATCATGTGTACTATAGTTTCGCCGTTCCAACCCCTACGCAGACATATTTGGAGTCTGGCCGGAGCATCGACTTCAATGTCAAAGTCAGCTCCAATAGACTGGATAAGCTCTCCAATCAGTCTGCGGGTTCTTGGGTAGTTGGTGGATTTATGAAAACCAAAGATATTCGAGTAGATACCAATTGCCGCACCTTCACCCGGAAAGTTTACTGTAACAGCTGGAATGTCGGCCTCATCATCTCCAGGTTCCTGATCATTCATTACGTTCCGAAGTGATTCAGCATCACTTAATTCAACTGGCTGCCTTGGTCCTTTGACAGTTGTTGCCTGCCCACCGATCTCAAGATAATAATAACCTTCAGACAGCTCTCCCAGCGGTTCAACTCCAAGTATATCACCGAAATCTGACGCTGCGTCTACACCGGTAACTAACACCCTGCCACCTGATTTGCAATATGCAGCCAGATCATCCTTGAACTCCTGCGATACATTGGTCTGCTCGGGTATTACGATAAGTTTATACTCGTTCAGCTTCTTTTGCAGGGCGTTTTCGTTCAGAATATCTACACTTATCTGATTTTCTAATAAGCAATGAAGAGCCCCAAGCAGCGGAGCAGATACCGGTTGGCCTACAGGCAGAAGATTATCCGGACTATGACTGTATGTATGTTCTGCGCAATGCAGAATTGCAGCTTGCGGAATCGAGACAGTATCCTGGCACCATTTCTGCCTGGCTCTGGCAAACCTGGCTACTTCAGCCAGAGTGTCCTGATGCCAGCTGGTCAGATGCCCATTGCGCTGCGGGTTGTCGTATATAGTAACTGCCCCGCCAAGAGCAATGACGGTTGATATCTCCTGGCATAAATGAGCAGCGGGTTTAAATACCCAGCCATCCATTTCAGGTTCGAGCGTCATAAATCCCCAAGCCATCAAGTCCCAGCTAAGGCCACGACTAGCAATGAAGCGTCCTTCCAGCATTGACCACTCAGTTCCCCATGCGTGTGAGAAGTCACCGCTTATGTAGTCAACAGGTACGGTAATTTCAGACGGATGGCCAACCGTATACATCCAGTTGCAACTTACAAGACAGCCAGGTTTTCTGTTATGAACTGCCTGGGCATATTTTGTTACATGCTCATCAAACAGTAAACGATGAAAATTCATCCATATGCGCCAATTTGGGTCCTCTTTGTTTACTGGAGCATCGCTAATAGAGGTGCGTTTTGTAAACTCGTTTCTACAAAGGCTGCAATAACACGGGACAGATGCCCATGAGTCTGCATCTACCCAAAATCCATCTACATCATATTTGTCGATCAGTTCCAGAAACTGCGGGATCAACAATTCGTCAGTGTAACCGCTGAGCTGGCAGGTCGGAGATGCTTCTGTCTTGAGATCCGCCGGTCGGTTCCCGTCTGCATCCTCTATTCCCCACTCAGGATGAAGTTCAACCGCACGACTGTCCCAAACTCCCGAATAATGCATTACTAAAGGAATACCCATCTCGCGAGTTACTTCCCGGTGGATACGGAGTGAATCGACTACTAATCCTGGGGCCGTGCTGCCAACTTCTGTGGGCCAGCTTGTATAGCCGGGAACTCCCTTGCAATCACACTGCACCCAATCCGGCTTAACTTTTTCCAGTTCGGCTCTTAAGTGCTCATGTGTCAGCCTGGTTCCAAGTCCAGTGTCCGATATGTTGGCATGAAAGTCATAATGCAAGCCAAAGTATTTGTCTATATGCCAATTGTATTCAGGATCATTCCTGTTCCATTCCATTCTCTATACCACTCATTCTTTACAAAGGTAATATCACTTTGCCACAGCATTATTGAGAACATAGATAACACACTCGAGCGGTTTGAGTGTTTCATTCAGGACTCCCTTGTTGATCTTCTTTGTCCTGGACTCAAACATACCCTTAGCAATGCTTCCTGGTAGACTGTTTGCATTGAATGTAATTGGCCTGCGCTCAGGATTTACCAGAAGCAAGTATGTATTGGAGCCTCGCACCCATTTGCAGCTCAATATTTCGCTTCGATCCACATTTGCAGGTCCGATATTCTCCCCTTCAATAATCACACTGGAGAATTTCTTCAGTTCCTCGTTGAGGGTCTTGAATGCCGGCCATAACTCAGTTTCGGGAATGAACCAAATGCCATGGTCCAGAGATGGTTCAGGTTCAGTAGTTGCGTATGTATACCAGATAAATCCGGTGGCCCCAAACACAATGCTGGTATATGCCTGGCACCTGAGTTCCTCAGGGGTCGGTCTACCGAATATCCCACTGGATTTCAGTTCAAATGCCTGGGGAACAGCCCACATAGGTTTAGTTCCGTTACCGGATTCCATTGCTGCTGAGTCCCAACCTCGTAACCCGGCTATTGAAGCCCTTTTCTCCATTGGGAGTGGGTGTATTATGTATGCGTCCGGTATAAGAATATCCATACTAGCGGCACCGACTGCAAATACAGCAGGGTCACACATAGCTGCAGCCGCTGGTCGATATTTGTCGTTCTTACTAACAATCTGAAATGTGTCCTGTGCCTGTTTAAGCTTTTCCCCCATAGGTTCATCGACAGTGTACCACATCAGCAGATTATCAAACTTGTTAGCAAAATCCAACTGAGACTTGAAACGCGCTTCATCGGAAATAGACCCCATTTCGGCTATAGCGTATAGACTGTTTTCCTTACACTTTTTCAGATAATTTTCATTCGGCATCGACCAACTGTCTACAACCATATTAAAGCCATGGTCGGCAACATCTTTTAAGGCTCCTTCTATGGTCAGCACAGGAACTCCAGATTTACGTCCTCTATTCAAATACTCGACCATGGCATCACCGACGTGATACAGCCCGACAGGGAAAAACGGCTTTCCATTGACATAGCAGACTCGTTTTCGATCGAATGAAACTTCAAAATTCGAAGGAGGCAAAACTGTAAAATCAAACACCTGATTGGCCATACTAATTTTTGAACCGGACATCAACTCCACCTGAGCTTGATACTTACCTGGTGGAAGTTTGGAGACATCAGTTGCTGCAACTGCTGTTTGCCGCGGTTTGACTGAAACAGTTGAGGAGGCTAACGATTCATTGCTCCCAGCCGAATATATATTGGTGACTAAACGCAGGTTCTTCCCTTCCGCATCACCAACATCGCACGACAACCACAGTCTTTTATCCGGATCTTTGGATTGAATGGAACTCCTGAAGCATGGATAAAGCATCTTTGCAGTCAGCACAGCGGCACGGCTCACAGTGATTATGCTACTGGATGCCAGTACCCATTTCGGGTTTGCATCCAGAGTCGCTACAACCTGCAGCTGGAATGGTTCTACACTAACAGATGGAAGTGTAAGAACTTGTGAAACAGTTTTGCCTGCGGGTATACGGATAGGTACTCCCCGGCAAACCAGGTTAAAATCTGATATATTGATAGCGCTCAATCGGACCGTAACAGGTTCTGTAGACTGATTTCTGACTGTAGCTTTCAGGTTGCTGCCACTCGCATAATACTTCGCCGGAGATTCCAGCATAATCCGGCTGTCAAGAAGTAGAGACTCCCTAGGTATTGTCATATTGTTGAGGATTCCGAACTTGTCAGGACGGTGGAAGTTTCCTCCTGAAGGATTCCAACCGGTAACTTCAGCATCTGCGGAATGTGGGTGTCTAGTCCGGAAGAAATTTGCTGTCCAGGGATGGTTCAGTTCTTTCTCTGCAGGAAAAGGTATGCCGAATGCACTGAGTGGAATCGCAATCTCAATAGTCCACATTTTACTTTGCACGAACGAACGGGCAATCCAATAACAGTCCCATTTAGAATCAAATCCGCATCCGTCGTATTGAGTTCCTCGTGGGTTTACAACAAATTGATAGTAAGTGCCTCTATCACCTTTTGGGTCCAGGAATATCTCAATAGAGTCATCATCCCAGACTGTCCCATCTCTTTGTTTGATATTTTTCTTCAATGCAGAGATATCCGAATCGAAGCATTCAAATGCAAGAAAAAGCCATTGTGAATTATAGCCGATGTGTCCAACTGTTCGGTATGTATAGTTGTTCCCGCCATCGGTGTCTCTAAACTCACATATCTGTGCATTCTCCCACTCACCACTATCCAATACCCCATCAATTTTAGGAGCGTCAACCAGACGGTGGACTTTTAATGAAAGAGGTTCCTGTGCATAAGCTGAAACAGCCATCAGAAATAATGCAAACATAAACGGTAGAAAGAACTTTCGCATACTTGATTCTCCTTGGCGAGGAAATATAGACTAGTGTCAGAGCAAATGACCTACATTTTCCGTGGTAAAAGACTCATAGCACGCATCCCAACTTCTTTTAAGACCTGTTTTGGAGTTCCTGCACCGGATTCCGGTATGCGCATAGCAACAAAAGCAGAAGCAAGCTGGAATATCCCGACTAATATGAATGTAATTCTCAGGTCAGTAGAAAAACCGAAATTCGAGAGTAACTTTGGCAGATATCCACCCAATGTCGGCATCGGCGCTGCCATCAGGATAACAATAACTGAGTGAATAGCCAACTGCACGCTTCTGCCTTTGACCGGGGTAACCTTGTATATGAGCGTGCTGAGTCCAACTGCAATTCCAGCAACCCAGAAACCCTGGAAAAGGTTGATTGGAATAATAATGGCAAAGCATCTGGCAGCACTATTCACAAACAACCATGACAGGCACGAAGGCGCCATCATAAAACTACAAACTACCAGAATTGGTCTGCAACCGAAGCGATCAATCATACGCCCCCAGAATGGAGAACTGGCAAGCATTACCAATGAGACACACGCATTGACAATACCGACACCGATAAACGGCATATGGAGATCACGAAGCATATACGTTGGATAAAACGGTCCTGCAATAGCCTGCAGGGAAAAGACAACAGCAAATGCAGATACAATCAGGAGTGCCTTGTTGGACATAGCCTGACGAAACATGAGCATAAACCCAGTTCCTTCTTCCTGCTCTTCAATCTTGATATCCGCCTGTGGCAGGAACAATACTGCGTTAATAAGTCCAAATGCAATTCCGAAAAGAAATAACCAACTAAATGATGCAATACCTGCTTTTTTTACAGTATCAAGAAACAGGCCTTCAGCAAGTGCAAATACAGTGCCAATGATGCCGCCAAACATCATCATCCGTCCAAAAAACGTTCCTCTTTCTGCAGCCGGTATTAAGTCCCCGATCCAACTGCCTCTTGCATTATTAGCCAAATGCCCCACAGCAGTTATTATACCTATAGCAACTATTAGAAATGTCAATCTGAATGACTTGGAAGCTCCAGGGAATATCCACGGGGTAAGTGCAATCGAAAACCAACAGAGGACGTTCAGTGTCTGAGAGATGAATGTGATCTTTTTGCGGCTCAATCCCTTTTCAACCATAAACGCAGCTATAAGCTGAAAAACCACTGCACTTAGGGGAACAGTAGTCAACAGACCGATCTTGATGTTGTCTGCACCAAGCCTCAAAGCGTAGCCGACAAGGAACATTCCTCCGGTAGAGGCCGCATATATAGAACCAAGCATAGCTTGAGTACAAGACAGTTTTACAGCTTTTCTGACTTCATGCTCGCTGACTTTATGAACCAATATTTCGTTTTCCAACAACCACCTGCTTCTCTGACCAGTATTGTTTATAATAATTGTGTTTTTTACCTACTGCCAGGCAAAAGTGAAACCCTGTAAATAATGCAACCTAAAACTTCACACCAAAGACCTGGCACACCAGGAGAATATTAAGTAACAGTACAACTAGACCGCTGACTATCATCAAAGACTTTTCTAGTATTCCATTGGTGAAAGCACCCATTACTTTACGGCTGGAAGTCATAAGATATAAAGGCAGCATAGTAAATGGCAACTGCAAACTCAAGCAAACCTGGCTTATAATAAGTGCCCTGAACACATCATTTATGGTAAAAACAATAATTAGCGCTGGAATCAGAGTAACCAGCGTCCCGATCTTAAACCACTTGCTTTCAAGGTCGGTTTGTTTTCCAAGATACCCGCTAAAAATACTGCCGCCAGCAATACCAGCTGTCACGGACGATGAATACCCGGCTGCCAGCAATGCAATTCCAAAGATATACTTCGCAAAATTTCCTGCAATGGGTCTAAGGGAATCAGCAGCCTGAGCAAGATCAGAAACAATCATGCCGTGTCTATGAAAAACGGCTGCTGCAACTATTATCATCGCTGCATTAATCGCCAGTCCCGCCAACATCGCCATCAATGTATCCAGGAACTCAAATCGCAAGAGCCTGCGTGTCTCTTTTGGATCCCTACCCTGCCAGTCTCTGTTTTGAATAACTTCAGAATGAAGGTACATGTTATGCGGCATAACAACAGCACCCAACACTCCCATCGCTATCAAAATTGATGATGAGTCCAAACTCGGGATTATTGTGCACCTGGCAGCAGCTATCAGGTTGGGCTTGACCAGATACATCTCAACAAGATAACACAAGCCTATCAAGCTTACCAGACCTACAACAAAGCGCTCCAACTGTCGATATCTCTGAAGAAGTATTGTCCCTGCCACAACTATACATGCGATTACCGCACCAATCATAACAGGGATATGGAACAAAATCTGAATACCGACAGCCATCCCAAGGATTTCAGCAAGGGCAGTAGCTATGCCAGCCATTATAGCCGTAACGCCATAAATGAATCTTGGAATGGGTTTTATGTGATCGTGTGCTGCTTCGGCAAGGCACTTCCCGAGAATTATGCCAAGGTGAGCAGACATATGTTGCCAGAGAATAAGTATAAAGGTACTAAGTGTTACAACCCAAAGTAGTCTATATCCGAACTGCGAACCAGCAGCAATGTTGGTCGCCCAATTCCCTGGATCGATAAATCCAACTGTCACAAAGAATCCGGGACCAAGATATGCAAGAATCTGCCTGGCGTTCAATACAATCTTGCAGAAACCTGTATCACTCGTGCATTCGAGAAGAGAGGGTCTCCAGATTTTCATGTTTTATCAGCTGCCAAAATTCTGGAATGCCAGGGCTGCTCCACCCATTATGCCTGCATCATCCAGTAACTCAGCCTGTACAAGGGTACACGCCTTGAATGCAGAGTATATGGAATTAACCTCTATTGTCCGACGAATCGGATCGAAAAGAAGATCACCAGCTTGAGATACTCCACCACCGATAACTACCTTATCAGGATTCAGAATGTTTATGATATTAGATATACCAATTCCAAGATAGAAACCAACCTCTTCCAATGTCTCAATTGAAATGGGATCACCTTCCAATGCAGCTTCTGCGATCATTGATGGACTGATATAGCGTAAGTCGTGACCTGACTTCTGCAATAAACTGGTTGATCGGCCAGAATGTGCTTTTCTAGCGGCTCTGTGGCATATCGGATCACGTCCTGCAAAGGCTTCAAGGCATCCAGTTCTGCCACACCCACAACGTGGACCATTGGGATCAATAATTTGATGTCCCATCTCAGGAGCTACTTCAGACGACCCCAGGAAATTGCGTCCTTCAATCACCAAGCCACTACCCACGCCAGTGCCGAGGGTCAGCATTACCATCACATGTGCCCCTTTACCTGCTCCAAATGAATATTCTCCAAAAGCAGCTACATCAGCATCATTGCCTAACACTATAGGAAGCTTGGTTGCTTCGGTTATGGGAGCGCCTATTTGTACATTGTCCCAATTACTGAAATTAGGAGCCCAAACAACGATTCCCTGATGGCTCTTAATGGTTCCGGGAACGCCCATTCCGATTCCGGAAATTGATTGGAGAGGTACACCCGAATCTTCTATAGCAGTATTTATAGCACTTGCGATTTGCCCAACAGTTACAGTGAGTCCTTCCATTGCTTTGGATGGACATCTGCCTTCACCAATCCTATTGCCTGATCTGTCAACTACTGCGGCACGAATATTGGTCCCACCCAAGTCTGCGCCAACAACATAATCCTTATTCATTACTTACTCCAATATCCGTTTTTGCATTGATATAATTATCTTTTTTGAGAGCTAGAAGCACAAGTATAATAACCATCATTATACCGAATATTACTTGAAGGGTTTTCGACTGTAGTCTGACTGCCATAGTCAACCCGGATAATGCGCCAATAACAGCGCCCATAGTAGCCCATTTACCAACACGCAAATCAACATTTCCAGCACGTAAATGCATCACAGTGCCCATTACAGCTGTTGGCAACATTACAGCTAGAGAAATACCCTGCGCGTCTTGTTGCCCAATTCCCATAAATGTGACAAGCACAGGAACGATAATCAAACCGGTGCCGATTCCAAGAACTGCGCTCAAAACACCTGAGATAAATCCTGTGGTGAGATACGCAGCCACTTGTTGTACAGTTCCCTGGATGGTTTGGTCAAAGTCAGTAGAGAATAAATCAATACCAAAACCAGAGACTATCATGCGTATACCGACAAGCCCGAGAATTATACACAAGACATATCTGAGAAGATGTGATTTTATAACTGCAATTAAAATCCCACCAAAAATCGCACCGACAACACTCCCTATCAATATGCACAACGCAATACGCCAATCAACAAGGTCATGCCCTGAATACCCAATTACACCTACTAAGGACAGACCCACTACTACTGCAAGTGAAGTGCCGTGCGCTCTGCGTGGATTAAAACCAAACAGGAATGTAAACATCGGAACGAGCAAAGTGCCACTGCCGATACCCAGTAATCCTCCTAGTATACCAGCAGCAGCACCTGCTCCCATCAGTATGAAAATATTTCGTTGTGTCTTTCCAACAGTCAAAGTTAAAATTCCAGTGGAGTAAACTCAGCACCAAAATAGTGCTTATATCCAACTCTGAAGATCTTGAACCGAAATGCTTCAACGGGCTGCCAGCATAGCGCTGAGTTCCAGTAATCTCCGTCAAACTCCAACTGCCCCACGAAATACAAGGGTAATTTCATTTCAGCTCCGCAGAAAAAGCCATGAATAGATTTAGCACCCAGCCCAAAAGTCACTGAGAAATCATCGATATAGCGCGTATAATTCTCAATAGGTATGTGCTTTGTTAAAGCTCCATATACACCCATACCCTCTTTTGATTGCGAACCAACATCACGAACTCCCACGCCAATAGCCGGTGTTATGAATGTTTCCGGCAGGACATTCCACTGTCCGCTAACCAGTTCTTCTTTACGGTCATCCGCATACTCAGCGTGTGTATAGTTGAGTTCAAGTTGCTTCAGCCCAACTGACATTGAAAAGAAATTACCGTTATTTCCGGACTGACTAAACATAAACTGACCGCGAAACTGTCCATTCGTCAGCGTCGTTCCTCTAGGTACAGTTATGATATTATCTGCCCACGCGCCACACGCCAAAAGTGTAATCACTACCAAAAGAAGAATCCTGATCTTCATACTAGAACGCTCCATAATTGTTCTGGCCAGGAGTAATGCGATGCACTTCTCCCACCATTGTATACACATCGACAATATTTGCCGGTGTGGTTTCGACTACCCTATATATCCTCAAGTCGCATAAACAGAGTCGTTATTGCCTATCCGAGCACATAATTCGTATAGAATGATCAAATATGCTTATTTATAAAGCATATAACTCCAAAAACGGCTATTTATGGTCCAAATGAAACATCACATTGTTAAACTCATCATAATAGCAATACAGTAACAGTTAACCCTTGTTGATTACCACATCATGCTACTCAGAAAACCTTAAAACGATCCTGATCAAGTTCAGGATGACGTAATTTTCAAAACACTGAACAGTTACAGAATAGATAATTGACTAAACTCACTGGTATGTATATTTAGGGTTTAGCCTTCGGACAATAAGCTGGACTGTAGCTATTTCCATCAGTCGTAAGCTGACTTAACTGATGACTTTTGACGTCCAACACAACAACATTCTTTTCTGTTTCAGATTCATTTGTCTGCGTTGCAAGTATCTTTTTATCATCATCTATAAAAGAAGGATCTTCAAGGCGTTTGTCAGATATAACCTCAGGAGCTCCTCCTGATACCGGAAACAGCAATAGTGTATCCAGAACCTTTTTTGCCAGGTTTCTTGCCGGGACAACTACTGAATCACCTGAATCAGAAACAGTCGGCCTGCCTACTTCGCTGTTAGCCAGTCGTGCGTACGTGGTCATTTTTTCGTTCTTTGGATCTATATTCAGAATTACAGCATTTTGGCCTATATTAGCTGCAACAACAAAAGCAGTTGTTCCCGGAATCGCATGTATTCCGACCACTACGACTCTTTCATTTGGATCACGAGACAATGGAATCTTGGCAGCTTCTTTGTCTTCGGCAGGCATATAGACTAACTGGTCGACATCTACAGATGTCTCACATGCTGCAAGAATGCCATCCCCATTATATTCCCAAGCATAATCTTTATAGGATGGCATCTCCTGACCGTTGCTAATAGCAATGGATTGCTCTTCACGCGTAGGTAAGATAAACTTCGGTAATGCACCGTCTGTGTCAGCTCTGTATACTTTGCCCGATGCGAGATAATATATTTCTTTACCATCACGTGAATACGATGGATAGGCTTTGGGTCCACTTGCTTGAGTCATTTGAACCAGACCTTTTCCATCTCCTCTGATAGAAAAGACGCTGTTTGATTCATTATAGGCACCAACGAATATGATTTTTCTAGCATTTGGAGCAATAAACGGTATACTCTGTGCGTTTGCCCCGTCAGTAATTCTAACTGCTGTATTCTCGTTAAGTGGCTGACTGTAAAGTTCAGCTTTACCAGAACGTTCGGATATATATACACACTTTCCCTCAAGAGAGGGACCTGAAAACCATGTGATATTGAACCATTTTTCGAGTGATCCATTCATAACAGCCATAACTGCCAGGATAATCAACACTATACCCAGCATTCCTGCTATACCCCGGCGTTCCGGATTTGCGAATATTTTCATGATTTCGAAATCTGCTCCTGTCTATTTCCATTGGCCCGTATTATTTCCGGCTGATTCAGCCAGTAATGTTTGGCGAATAATGCGGGTTGGCTGCCAAAACAGCTGCACCTAAAGCTCCCACTATCTGCGGTTCCTCGGGAACAAAAACCTGGGTTTGTAACACTTGCTCAACAGCTCTTACAATTCCTGCATTTTTAGCTACACCACCAGTCATAACATATGGTGGTTTGGCGGACAATTTTGAAACCATCCCGGCTATGCGTTGAGCAACCGATCTATGCAACCCTCCTATTATATCCTCTCTGGGGGTACCTGAGGCAACCAGAGCAACTACTTCGGATTCTGCAAAGACCGTACAAGTGCTGGAGATTCTCACATCGCTCTCATCAATTACCGATAAAGCGGCCAAATTAGTTATATCTGTACCGAGTGCTCTGGCCATTACTTCCAGGAACCGCCCTGTTCCTGCAGCACACTTATCATTCATCAAGAAATCGTCCACACGCCCATCGGTAGTCAAGCGGATGACCTTGCTATCCTGACCACCAATATCTATAACTGTGACAGCTTCAGGAAATAATACACGAGCTCCTATGGCATGACAAGTGATCTCAGTTATGGTTCGGTTTGCAAATGAGAGTGATGATCTGCCATATCCGGTTGCAACAATGAATTCAAGTTCATTTTCATTAGCCCCACAAGAGTCCAGAGAAGTTTCGAGGGCTTTACGGGCTGCATATTCTCCATCTGCAAGTGTAGGAAGAATACAATAGCCGCATATATTCTGACCATCATAAATCACTACATCTGTGGATAGAGATCCAACATCAATCCCCGCAGTCAGCAACAACATCCTCCAATAGCGAAACAGCAGGCGAACACATCAACCTGCTGTTTTGCAAACATCCATATAATAGTAGTTCTCGTGAGGAACCAAATAATCCTTCGCAATAACCAGACAAAACCAGACAGATCACCGAGCAGGACAATGCATTGGAAGTCGAAATGTCTGCCCGGTGATCTGCCGGAAGTGCCTTCTCCGCATACGTATGTTATAAAAATAAAACGCTGCGAATCCAAATTTTAGTAGCTGGGTCTATAGATATCCTGTCGCACCTCCCACTTCCAGACACCGACAGGGATGAAAACAGTCTAATCCGGAAACAGCCTAAGCCATTTACGTCCACCACGTGACAAATCCAAACAACAGACCTTCACGGAACTGCGAACGCCCCCTTGCGGGGCCGCACATCCTTGCCAGACCTTCGGTAACCCGGCCAACTCAAATCCGATGCAGGTCAAATCCACACCGTGGATCAGCCTTACGATTGCACCAGACCAGAGTCCCGTAGCTTTGCGTCACCCAATCACTCGGGTTTTGCCCTTTTCGGTATCCGGTATTTTTTCAGCAGCTTACAGACTTGCCTCGCGTTGTCATTACTCTCAAGCTCCACGAAGCCCGCGCAAAACGCTAACCATTCAACTCACATGTTCAGGATTCAACCATCCCAAGTAATTACAAACGTCTCACTCAAGAATGGCTCAATACTGAGCGCCCAAGGAAACATGACGCCTCTCTGTATTAGCCTGCTGCACAATACTGGTCAATAATTTCACTTTTCTATATTCAACTATTTACATATTAATTATGCCTTGGACAATACATGCTCAGTACTGATGTAAATACCTGCTTTAAAATAATTATTGTGCAGAATATACAATCTGTCCTCTTGATATAGTCCATTGCACATTTAAGTCTCTATCCAGCACAACCAAGTCAGCATCATAACCAGGAGCTATAAGGCCTTTATTCAAGTTAAGGAGTCTGGCGGGATTCAAAGAACAGAGTCTTGAAGCAGTAGTTAAGTCCTGGCCAAACATTTTGATAGCGTTTCGGAATGAACCAATAGGCGTAAGTGCACTGCCCGCTAGCCCCATTTCTCTATCAATCAGCCTTACTCCGTTGTTGGGGCCTGAGACTCTCGCCATCCCCCACCCTCCAGGCAGGTCATAATCCCCATCAGGCAGTCCTGCTCCCAGGTTGCTGTCAGTAACAAACACCACACTATCAAGCCCTTTGCACCTGAATGCTTTCTCAACAAGGATCGGATGCACATGGGTCCCATCCCCTATAATCTCGCAGTATAACCTGTCTTCTGTTAGAAGATAATCAATTAAAGAGACCGGATATACTCCGGGATCTATCATTTCCGGAACGACAAATGTATCATACAAGTGTGTAACCAACCGTGCACCTGCATCTACTCCTGCTCTGGCCTGATCGATCGTGGCACGAGTATGTGCAATGGAACATAGAACTCCCCTTGAGGAAAGATAGCTGATTTCCTCACAGGCATTCTCTATTTCAGGTGAGATGTCCCAGATAAGAATGTGATTATTTCCGGCATCAAGGAGCGAATCAGTCAATTTTCTTTTTATAGAAGCAAGATCTCGTGGTATTCCCGCACCAGTGTATCCTAAATATGGAGATTCCAATCTGAAACCTGCAAGCTGGGGCAGTGCCTTCAGTTCATCTGTCGCATTTCTATGTCTGTGTAAATTTTCAATACTCTCTTCCGGAGGAGCGAACAATGCAGCTATAAAAGAAGACGCACCCTGAGCGGCTTCCAACTGCGCGATATGCAGCAGATCCCCACTAGTAACAGACTCGAATCCTATACCGTGCATGTGTATGTCGATGAAACCTGGCACCACAATCATATTGGATGCATCTATCTCATGCTTCGCTTTGATATCTGTATCAATGCAATCGATACGTCCATCAACAATTCCAATGTCGGCCTTGATCTGTTGACCATCTGTAGATACCAATCCATTCCTAAGAACCAAATCCTGACCCATTTCATCCTCCGAATATAGAATGCCAAATGAACTTGAGGTTTTGTGTTTTGTCTATATTCACATTATTTACAAATAGAGGGTAGTGCTGTCTGTTCATATTGTCAAGAGCAGATATAACTGGATTGAAACATGCAGACAGTGAGTAATTCTGTCTATCTATCACATTGCTTATTAGGCATCCTGCCATTTGTCCCCGACTAATGACGTAAAAGCAAGGTTTGTAGAATATACTGTTTAATTGGAATATAATCCAGTTCTCATATTATTACGATTGACTAATCATCTGCACTCTGACATAATTGGGTGTAAATCAGGAGGGACTCGTTAAATGACTTTCAATAAAGTGATTACAATTATTCTGGCAGCGTCTGCAATATTATCGGTGCAGGTCTACGGCCAGAACACCACCACACAACCAACGCTCAGTCCAGACACATTTGCAACCATTAATGGTGAGCCTGTTTTGAAGAGCGATTTCTACACTAGACTTGAAAATGTGCCGATTACTACCCAGAACGGTCCGATTCCAGCAGGTGTAAAAGCTGCTGAGGATTTATTCAACGAGACTCTGGTATTGCAGTATGCAAAAAATAACGGCGCTGCTGCAACAGATGCCCAGATTCAAGCAAAATTAGACTTTTTCAAGAAACAGGCCGGCGGTAATATGGATATGTTCCTGATGCAGACCGGTATGACTCTTGACCAATTGAAACAAAAACTCATTGTTCAACAGTCCTTTGTTAATGTTCTTACGAAAAACATTGTTATAACGGATGCCGATGTAAAGAAGAGTTATGATGCAGCCTTGAAGGCCCCTCATTCTCCTTATAAAACTGCCGACGAAGCTGAAATATCCATCATAGTCGCAACTGATCAAGCTAAAAGTAAAAAAGCTTATCAGAAGCTACAGTCTGGTTCTGATTTCGTCAAAGTTGCAACAGAGTTAAGTGAAGCCCCTGCCGGCAAAACCGCCAAAGGTAACAAAGCTCTTATTACCGAAGGAACTCCTGGTATCCCTGATGATATATTCAAAGCTGCGTGGAACCTGGAAAAGGGTAAATACACCAGTCCTGTAAAAGCTTCAGATAAGAAATGGTATATAGCTAAACTGGGAGATAAGAAACCCGGTGTTAAAACACCATTTGAAGATGTCAAAGAGTTGCTTCGTGAACAAATGGCAGTGGAGAAGGCTGGAGCAAACGCATCTGCGATGACTGCATTCCAGCAGTTCGTCAAAGACTCAAAGATTACCGCTGGGTCCCACAACTATCAAAGCATTGCCGATGGTATTAAGGCTCAGGCAGCAGCCGGTCTTGAAAAAATACCAGCTAATGCAGGAAACCCGAAGTAGTCTGTAGAAATCACATTTAGTGCGCATTGTGCGATCTTAGCCTTGGTGACTTGACATCGTTCAATCACCAGGGCATATTAGGAATACTATAACTCATGTATACTTGTGGAGGCAGATTGATGCATTACCGCCGTATTGTATTTTCGGCTATCCTTCCGGCCTTGCTCCTGGCTTCGAGCGCTTATGGGGCCGATTGGTCTATGGGAAGATTCGGACCGGATCAAAGCGGATACAGTCCGGAGCAGATCAAACTGCCGCTCGCAGTAATGTGGCAGTACCAGACTCCAGCCTATGAGAATAGCACGGCTTCTGCCGTTGTCTCAAAGGGAATATGTTATTTTGCTTCAGGCACAACAGTCTATGCAGTAGATGCAGACACTGGTGCCCTTAAGTGGAAATACCCAAAAGAAAAGGCTCTCGACGGTGCTGTCAAAGGCACACCTTGCGTCTACGACGGCCATGTGTTCTTTGGTGCTGGTGATAAGAATATATACTGTCTCAATGCAGCAACGGGGGCAATTCAATGGTTCCAGGCAACTGGTGGGTCAGTCCGTTCTGCACCAATAGTTAGTGACAATGGAGCATTGATTGTCGGTTCAGATGACAATTCTATTCGTGCTCTTGACCCGGCAACTGGAAGCTCTATGTGGCCAAAAGTGTTTACAGGCTCTGATGACATTTCTGTTGGAATGGCCGCATCCCCCACAATCCTCGTTGCAGCGTCCATGGACGGAAACATATATGGCATAAACCTGTCAAACGGCAAGTCCAAATGGTCGACCCGATTACAGTCTCCTCCGGGAAGTTGCACACCAGTCATTGCAGGGGATGTTGTAATGATTGGGTATTCAAACTGCCTGATGGGACTTTCCATTAGAAGTGGTTCGGAAAAATGGCGGCTTACACTCCCATCGGATATCTCGGCAAACCCAGTGGTCGTTGGAAACGAATTCTACGTAGCCTGCAATAACAACAAGCTATATTCATATAAAATGACAATTCGTGACCCTATTGCTAAATGGATAAAACCGGTTGACTTAAAATTGAGAGCAGTGACCGGACCGATTGTCGCAGGCGATAAGATATATGTTATGTGTCGTAACGGTTTGCTTTGTGCATACAATCTTGACGACGGAGCTCTAGCTTGGACCTATGTGTTTGTTAATAGAAATACAGACATTGGTGTAGAAGTTGCTGAAGTTAAAGCAACACCTACATTGTCGAATGGCTCACTATACGTTCTGCCAACCAATGGCACACTGTTCTGTCTTGCGCCAGATGCTCCAGACAATGAGAAGCCGGTTGCTCTTGGAATGTATCCTAATGCAGAACAACCTATTTCCGGTGTTCCTCCTATTCAAATGTCTGTGACCTTGACAGATGTGGGCAGCGGTATCAACTTCTCCAGCATTATTATGACACTGGATGGAAAATCGATACCTTTTGAAATCGATTATAAGAAATCTCTGATTGCTAATAAGATCAAGCCTGCTACTACTGGACTGCAGACCAGGGTTCTTGATGAAGGAAAGCATATGCTTGCGATCAAAGCCAAGGACAACTTCGGAACTGAGCTTTACCAGGAATGGCCATTTGTAGTTGATCCTGCAATCCTACCTCCAGCGCTCAACGAAGAACTTGGACCAAAGAGTAAGGAAACGCCACAGTACCAGACTGGTCCTGGTAGGAACGTGCCTGGAATGGGCGGTCCTGGTGGTGCAGGCGGTGGACGCAATATGCCTGGTGGTCCTGGTGGTCCCGGCGGCGGAAGAGATATGCCTCCCCCTCCCCCTACCATGAATGGGCTCTAATTAGTCAGATGGATACCAGCGACATAAGGAGTTGGCTCCGGCTTAGCAGGCTGGAGCTGGCTCCTCGTGTGGCTGTTGGGCTGATACAGCATTTCGGTTCACCTGCCCCCGTGTTCGAAGCAGACGATGCTCAACTTGCTGCTGTGGGGATATTATCAGAACGAGTAAGAGAAAAACTTCGTTTGCCGCCACCTGCTGCCATTGAGAAAGATCTTCAGCTTCTGGAGAAAATGAATCTTAATATCCTGCCCATCACTTCAGCCGACTATCCTGTCCCACTCAAGGATATCTTTGATCCCCCTGTTCTACTGTATGTCCGCGGAGAGTTGCTGGAAAAGGACAAACTTGCGATTGGCATAGTAGGATCCCGAAAAGCTTCACCTTATGGTAGAGCAATTGCGGAACGGTTGGCAAAGGATTTATCAAGCAAAGGACTGGCCATCATCAGTGGTGGAGCACGGGGCATAGATACTTCGGCTCACAGAGGTGCTCTATCTGGCGGGGGAAGGACTGTCGCTGTTCTGGGCTGCGGTGTGGATGTGAATTATCCATCAGAAAACCAGCAAATGTTTGATATGATTACGGGTAGTGGTGCAGTTATTTCTGAATTCCCGTTAGGTTCACAGCCGGAACCCTGGAGGTTTCCCCCACGGAACAGGCTGATCAGCGGACTTAGCATCGGGGTATTGGTATGTCAGTGTCCTGAAAGCAGTGGCGCACTTATAACTGCAGGATATGCAGCTGAACAGGGACGAGATGTATACGCTGTACCCGGAAATGTTGATGATGAGCGTAACCGAGGTTGTCATAAACTTATTAAGGATGGCGCTAAGCTCGTAGAGAATGCAGAAGATATACTCAGTGAACTCGGAATATCCAATGATGATACCGATGGTTCATCTCAACCATCCTTGCCAATGCCTGTTCTGACGGAACAGGAAAGTAAAATAGTGTCATTGTTGAGCCTTGATCCGGTTGCTGTAGATGACATAATAGACAAGACGGGTCTGCCTGCACATGTTATCTCCGGAGCATTAACACTGCTGGAGATGCGTGGAATCATCAAGAGGCTGCCTGGACACACTTATATAAGGAGTCTTATTTGAATAGAGTTGCAGTAGTAATCCCAGCCAGAATGGCTTCCACCCGATTCCCGGGCAAACCGCTGGTTGAGATGTGTGGTAAACCAATGATACAGTGGGTATATGAAAGTGCTACCAGATGCAACAATGTTACTGATATACTAGTTGCCACTTGCGACAGTGAAATTGTAGATAGAGTAGCAGCATTTGGTGGCAAGGCTGTTATGACAAGTGACAAACACACTTCCGGGACCGACCGTATAGCAGAGGCTGCTGAAAACATTGACGCAGACATAGTAGTCAATATCCAGGGTGATGAACCACTTATGGAATCGGCTAATATTGAGCTGGTGGCCAGGACACTGGAAGCTGACCCGGAAGCCGGTATGTCCAGTCTTATGTATGCTATCAATGAAACTGAAGCGCTTGATCCCAACCTGGTAAAGGTAGTTGTGAACCGATTGAACAGAGCAATGTATTTCTCAAGGAGTCCATTGCCCTACCAACGCAAACCTCTGGAAGGGCAACCGATATTCGGACACGCCGGAATCTATGCATATAGACGGAGCTTTCTTTTCACGTATTCCAGCCTCCCTTCTACTCCTCTGGAGCAGTGCGAATCTCTCGAACAACTGAGAGCCCTTGAGCATGGGTATATAATTGCAATGTCCCAGACTGACGCAAGGCCTGTAGGGGTTGACACCCCTGAAGACATGGAGCAAGTCTGCCGGATATTATCTGCGAAGTAATTGCGTAGAGATTCCTCAGGGTGCATCACCCGAGGAATCTCTATATTAGAAAAGAAAAACAGTTTCTATTTCAAGTTGCTTCAAAAATAGAATATATTCGTCCTTATGTTACGATTCCTAAGAAACCCGAACACAGCAGGATGGAAGCCCTCACCACAATTTAGCCCCCGACTTGGGGGCCCAGAATGACAATCAATCTACCACTCAGCGAACGATCCATCGTCAGCGTGTGTGAGTCTGGGAGTTTCCCATTCACCAGAGTATGTATGCTCTGCGATAAAATCGTCATCAAGCTCTATGCCCAGCCCCGGGCCTTTGGGCAGATCGATATAACCATCTTTTATGACAAACGGCTGTTTCAAATACCCCACCCCTAAGTCCCACTTTTCTTCCATCCCCGGATGTTCCTGGATCAGAAAATTAGGTGTGCAGGCATCAAGTTGCATACATGAGGCTAAAGAAATCGGTCCCAGAGGATTGTGCGGTGCTATTGACGCATAATAAACTTCTGCCATTGCAGCAATCTTTCTTGCTTCAAAGATCCCACCAGCGTGACACAGATCAGGCTGCACTACAGCAACAGCCTGCTTCTCAAGTAGTTCTCTAAATCCCCATCTTGTAAAGACTCTCTCGCCGGTTGCTATCGGGATTGTAGTCGATTGTGCAATCCTTACCATTGCGTCCACATTTTCCGGAAGGCAAGGTTCTTCAATAAACATCGGGCAATAAGGTTCGAAGGCTTGTGCCATCCGTATAGCCATTGCAGGACTGATCCTGCCGTGGAAGTCAATTGCAATATCCACACCGGTTCCAACAGCTTCTCTCATTGCGGCAAGACGCTGCGTTTGTCTTTCAAGAAATTCCATTGTATCAATGTTTCTACACGGCGCATCGGCTCCAGTTTTCAGTGCTGTGAAACCCTGGTTTTTTCTGGCAAGAGCACTCGCTGCCGCCGATTCCGGTGTATCACCGCCGCACCCAGCGTACATCCGTATTCTGGAGCGAACAGAGCCCCCCAGCATCTCATAGACAGGCATGTTATAGTATTTACCCTTTATATCCCACAGAGCCTGCTCTATACCGCTGAGAGCACTCACAAGCACCGGGCCTCCGCGATAGAATGTTCCCCTGTATATGGTCTGCCAGTGTCGTTCTATATCGCGTGGGTCTTGGCCTATCAGATATGGTTCTATCTCTTTGACAGCCATTGCCACTGTTCTGGCTCTTCCTTCGACGATAGGTTCACCATATCCTACGAGGCCTTCATCGGTATGTATCTTCAGAAACAGCCATCTTGGAAGAACGTGAATGGTTTCCAGTTTTGTGATTTTCATATTGTTCCTCTAAATATTTATTGCGCTATACATAAGAATTTTCAGTCAATACAGGCAGCAATGCGCCACCATCAATAGTCAGACAGGTGCCTGTGATAAAACCTGCTTTCTCCGATGCTAAAAACACCACAGCATCACCTATTTCTTCATAGCTGGCAAATCTACCAGCAGGTATGCGGGCTGATGTTCCGTTTGGGGATGTATTATGATCAGATGAAGTTGTATATCCGGGAGCTATGGACAATACCCTGATCCCATGTCTTGCCAGTTCCAAAGCAGCGTGTTTCGTAAATTTATTGAGAGCTGCTTTTGTCGGGCCATATACGCTGGATGCCGGCCAACAACCATCCTGTTGATTGGATGAAATATTGACAATCACCCCACTGCTTCCGGCTTCTACCATACTCTTTGCTGCTCTCTGAGCGCAGAAAAACGAACCTTTCCAGTCCGTATTAGTTACCTGGTTCCAAAGCTCTTCAGTAGTATCAAGAAATGGAGCACATTTGGTTATACCGGCGTTGTTGACCAGTAGATCAATTTTTCCGAAATACCCGAAAAAGCTATCGAACATGCAGGTAATATCCTGCATATTTGATATGTCTCCTTGTATACAGACCGCATCGACGCCTTTTGCCCGGACAAGATCACATACTTCCTGAGCCTTTTCTTTGGATTTGACATAGTTTATCCCGACATCATATCCATCATCAGCAAGAGCCAGTGCGATGGAACGTCCAATCCCTCTACTAGCACCAGTAACCAATGCTGTTTTGTTACTTTTACTCAAATTGTTTCCTCACACATAAATAATAAAATGGCAGTAATTGTTGTTTTTGCCCTTTAGAACTTACCCAGATAATGTAGTATTTCCTTCGGATTAAGTTACATATGCATAAACCAGGTTTACACTAAATCTCCATCGTTGTAAAATATGATTATGCTTAACAGAGAGACTTTCGCAAACCCACCATCAAATTACCGTCCCATGCCATTCTGGTTTTGGAACTCAAAGATTCGTCCAGAACAAGTTGAAAAGCAGATTCTGGATTTCCATGATAAGGGTCTTGGGGGGTTCTTCATTCATGCCAGGTTTGGTCTGGAGACTGAATACCTGTCCAGAGAATGGATGGACTGTATTCGTAAAGCCATCGAAACAGCCGCCAGGGTAGGATTGGAAGTGTGGTTATATGATGAGAATGGATTCCCAAGTGGAATCGGTGATCTGAAAGTCAGTCGTATACGGGAATATCGTCCAAAATTCGTATCCTTGACTGAAGGGCCTGCTGATCCGCAGGGAATTATCAGGATGAACATACCGCAGGGAGATGTTATTCTAGCTTACGCTTTTTCACCCGATACTCCCAATGTTTCCCACATTGATATGAAAGAGCACATAAGGAATGGCGTGCTTGAATGGAAAGCGCCTTCACCAGACTGGAAAGCTGCAGTCTTCGTCAAAGGCACAATTGAAGATGCCAATGACGTCGTTTATGGGGTCGATTATCTCAGTGTCGAAGCCATGCGGTATTTCTTTGATACGGCCCTCACTCCGTATGTAGAAGCTGTAGGGAAATATTTCGGGAATGTAATCAAAGGCATTTTTACGGACGAACCTACCCTATTACCCTGGCATCACAATGGGATGTGGTATTGTCAGCGCGATAACGCAAGGCTAGTTCCCTGGAACGATGCCATCGCTGAAGATATGAACAGCTTGCATAACCTGACAATTGCAGAATTTCTCCCACACATTTTTTACGATCTAGACAGCGCCACCGGGCAAATTCGCAGGTTATTCCAAAAATCTACTGTAAATCTGTATATGCGGTCTTTCTTTCTGCCTTATAAAGAATGGTGCGAAAAGCACTCTCTCAAGTTAACCGGGCACATGCTGCTGGAGGAAGGACTCTACTATAACACCATCTTTGAATCCGACCCATACTTGACTCTCTCATTGATGGACATCCCAGGCACCGATCATCTCAGCGATGTTACCGAGCACGGCTATTATGGAATGCCTAATGTCCCGGTTGTCCATACAAACATAACCGGACGTAAGCTGGCAAGCTCTACAGCACATATGAGCGGCAAAACAACTGTCATCAGTGAGTCTTTCGGTTGTGCAGGTTGGGGTCTGACACCAGAGCGAACAAAATTGATGACTGACTGGCAATACAGCCTTGGTATTAATATGTTGTGCCCTCACGCCATCTTCTATAGCATTGAAGGATATCGCAAGAACGATGCTCCACCAGCACATAATTATCTACCGAGTTGGCAATACCATCGCACATTCGCCGATTATGTTGGCAGGATATCGTATGCTCTCAGACAGGGTACCCATAGTGCAAAGGTAGCCCTGTATTATCCTATTCAAGCTTTTCAATCTGCATATGCACCTGAAGTAGAGGGAGGCGATGCAAGGCGTATAAGCGATGGCTTCGACGCATGCTGCTCACTCCTGCCAAGGTTACATTTAGATTATGACCTCATCAATGACAAACTTCTGGCAGGCTGCAGCGTCAGTGATGGTCATCTTTACATTGCCGGGGAATCATTTGATGTGCTGGTGGCACATTCTTCTGCAATCCGTTCAGGCACACGTAAACTGGTAGAGGAGTTTATGAGTGGAGGCGGCAGGGCCGTAATTATCACGACTACGCCGGGTTTCCAGAACCTGTCAGAGGCAACCCACATAGCTGCCCAGGACTTGAGTTATGAAGAATTACTTACGGCATTAAAGACGCTCCTGACCCATCAGATACCTGCTGATCCAAAGATTGTATCCATCGAAGGCGGATCGGCAGAAGATATAAGATGCCACATCAGAACATCTCAGAATCAACATGTATACTTCCTTGCAAATGTCGGGGAAAATAAAACCAGGTTTTCGATTTCAACTCACCTGGAAGGGCTCTGTGAACTCTGGTATCCGGAAACCGGTAAAGTATCCAACGCGAGCGAAGTGGTCTCAGAAGCCGGGGGTACGAAGGTAACACTTGAACTGGGTCCTTGTGAGAGTATAATTCTGGCGATTGATGATACAAAAGCATCGGTGTCCTCGACTGTAAGTGTTGTGACCAGGCGAGATGTATACACATTCCCGGATGAATGGACATTCTCAACGCTGAGTCCTAATGTGATCCCACTTACAGAATGGAAGCTTCAGATGGGCTCCCAGGATGGTGCTCAGACAATGTCCTATACGACCAGGTTTGACTGCGAATACATGCCGGAAAAATTGGAATTGATGCTTGATGACATAGAATATCGTGCAAGCTTAATGGGCTCGATGAATATCACCGTCAAAGTAAATAAAACACTATATGAAAAACCAATTTTTGGTTGGTTCCTGGACAATGGTTTCAAGACATTGGATATTACACAGGCTGTGATGGAAGGTCCTAACGAACTTTGTGTCACCATTGCACATTCCGCATGGGCTGGACAACCCCAGTTCCTAAATGGTCCTGCATTCCTCTTGGGTAGATTTGGGTGTTCAAAAGACCGTAATGCAATAATACCTCCATATGATGCAGCTATGTGTGGGTCATGGACAGAATTTGGGTACCCTTACTACTCCGGATCAGCTGACTATAGTCAGAGTTTCCGGGTGAAGAAAATGGCACGCAATTCGAGGCTTCTGGTCTGCGTTGAAGATGTCCATGATTTTATGGAAGTGCTGATAGATGGCAAACAAGCTGGAGTTCGCCTCTGGAGACCCTGGGAAGTTGATATTACCGATATGGTGACTAATAATCGCAGTACACTAACCCTGCGAGTTTCTAACTCAATGCTAAATTTGCTGTCATTAACCCCAAAACCCTCGGGACTAATGGGTAGTGTCAAACTTGTCAGTGTGATCTGAGATATCCCGGGTGCATCCCAAGATAGTGGCAAACAATAATTATGTATACTTTATCATTTCCAGCTTGACTGGGAATGATAAATGTAAAGTATTTAGTAATACTCATTTCAAGCTATCTTACCCTAAACCCGGGATGCACCAGACGTCCGATACCACTTGAGCGAAGAGTTCAGACTTCGTAGTATATCGAGCGAGAATTTGTCATCCTTCACTACGTTCAGGATGACAATGTTCCCACAACACTGAACAGTTACCACTTGACGTAGAACCAGTAAGCATGGGATTATATATATAGATTTGAAATGCTTCAAATGCTGTGAAGAGGAAGAGTAAGTTCGAAGTAGGATCACAGAGAGCCGGAGTTGCTGGAAACCGGTATCCGAGAATGAACTGAACGTCGCCTCTGAGCTGGGTCTGTGAATCTCAATTATGAGTTAGCAGATTTCGGGGGGTTCCCGTTACAGGACCAGGGTATGTCGGATTATATCCAAGTACCCGGAGGTTGGTATTTGCAAGATACCAACGAAGCAGGGTGGTACCACGAAGGCATATCAGCCTCTCGTCCCTGTAGGGGATCGAGAGGCTTTTCGCGTTTAATATAGTCTAGCAATGGAATCGTGCCATGAGTCCTGTCGATTTTCGCTTGCAGCAGAAACCTGCCGGACTCGCTACGAAGGGACGAAAATATTCTAGTTTCGAGGGAGAGGACCAAAATGAGCACACGGACAGACGGACAAAATGCAGTTTCCAAGCCTGTAAGAATGATAGGAGCCCGCGCGCTAGTCGAGGCCCTGGCAGACGAGGGCGTGGAGGTTATATTCGGGTATCCCGGAGCCGCCACAATTCCAATTCACGATGTTTTGATGGAAGGCAAAATCCGTCACATTCTCACGAGGCACGAGCAAGGGGCTGTTCATGCTGCGGATGGATATGCAAGGGCAACCGGCAGAGTTGGTGTTTGCCTGGCAACATCAGGTCCAGGCGCACTTAACCTGGTCACAGGGATCGCAACAGCATATATGGACTCTGTACCGATGGTAGCAATCACAGGTCAGGTGGCCACATTTAAACTGGGAACCGATGCATTCCAGGAAGCTGACATGACAGGCGTAGCCATGCCTATATCGAAGCACAGTATGCTTGTTAAGAGTGCTGATGACATTGCTAAGTGTATTCATGAGGCCTTTTTTATAGCCTCTACCGGACGCCCAGGTCCGGTCGTTGTAGATATCCCTATCGATGTCTCTTTTGCAGAGACTGATTATATACATCCTACGGATATTGATATACGATCATACAAACCGACGCTGCCAACCCAATCAGAGAAAATCGAACGTGCTGCGCAATTTATCGCTGAATCTAAGCGACCATTAATATTGACTGGCGGGGGAACCATTATTTCAGGTGCGGCTGAAGCACTGGCTAAGCTTGCTCACAAGGGTCAAATACCTGTCGCCTACACATTTATGGGGAAAGGCGCATTTCCTGACGCTGAGCGGCTCAATATGGGAATGATAGGTATGCACGGGCAGCCCTGTGCCAACTATGCAGCCAAAGAATGTGACCTGCTGATAGCAGTCGGGATGCGTTTTAGTGATCGTTCTACAGGTAAGCTGTCAGCATTTGCTCCCAACGCCAACATCGTGCACATAGATATTGATCCTGCAGAGATACGAAAAATCCGTAAACCTGACATTTCTATCGTTGATGATGCTGGTAGGGTTCTCTCCAGTCTTGAGACAATGTGCAAAACAACTTCCAGAGAACCGTGGCTTGAGCAGTTGGAAGAGTTCCGTGACAGTCATCTGACCAGACAGAATGGAGAAAATGGACGGTGCATGCCGGAAGACATCTTCGCTGCATTAAATAGCATTACAAATGGTCAAGCCATCGTAACAACTGACGTTGGTCAACACCAGATGTGGGCTGCTCAAATGCTGGATGTTGAGCGTGCCAGAGGGTTTATCAGTTCTGGCGGACTGGGCACTATGGGATTCGGTCTACCGGCTGCAATGGGAGCTCAAGTAGCGTTTCCAAATGAGAATGTATTTGTTATCCAGGGAGATGGCGGATTCCTTATGAATAGCCAGGAGATGATGACTGCAGTTGAAAATCATCTCCCAATCAAAATACTACTATTCAACAACGGATTCCTGGGAATGGTCCGACAATGGCAGCAGCTTTTCTACGACAGGAGATATGCTTCAACAGACATCTCTGCCCAGCCAGACTTCCTGATGCTTGCTCAGGCCTATGGCGCCGCAGCAATACTTGTTGAAAAAGCTGAGGATATAGAATCTGCGATCAGAGAGTCACTGGAAATAACTGACCGTCCATGCCTGATAGACATCCACGTTGCCAGAGAAGCGTGTGTTCTACCGATGATCCCCACAGGTGGGACAGTTGAGGACATGATTCTAGAACTGGACTAGACTTTACTGATTCTATGTTGGCCAGCCTTATTCATAAATAACTCAACTTTTGCGCCACTGCAGGACAATTACCGAGTCTGCCGAATAAGGCTTGCTAGTAATATGGGATAATTGACATGGCACTCATGAAAAACTGTCAGTTATCCTTTTTTTTCTCCTGTCATTTGTCAAATTTCTAAAAGCCCGCTACAATGCGTTATCATAGTTTAGGAATTTTATGGCTGATATCTGAAAGCTGGTAAATTATGTTTAGCGTGACAAAATCTCTATACTGCAAATCCCCTGGTCCTGGAATGGCACAAATGGTTGGGGTAGCTTACACTAGTCCTGAATTGGATAGAATTGAAATCCACTGTCAGGAATGTGCAGGACGGGACGATATGCCTATCGATCCCATGCGCAGATGGTCACACGACAATGGGAAAACATGGTCCGATTTTGAAGCTTTACCTCAGATAGTAGAATTCAAAGATGGCAATGTGATGCAGTGGTATCCTCCAATGCCGTTTTGGGACATGACAACTAATATGAGCTTAGGGGTGTGGCTGCGACAGGCTTGTGTGATCACTCCTGAACGTTCGTTCTACTTCAACCAGTGCTATATCAGAACATCGGATGATCTGGGTAGAACTTGGAATGAACCAGAGCAACTGAGATATGAATCCGGCGCATACTTCGATGAGAATAATCCATTTGATCCAACATTCATCGAAAACAATCAAATATACATGGGAAACAACATAATACGGCATTCCAATGGCACATTGATTCACGCTGGTGTCTGTATTCGAATTCCATCTGACGCACCTGATCCTGATCCGGAACGCAGGTTTGGCAGTTGGGATATACCATCTGAATCTCGAAACATCGGGTCCATGTGTTTTATCGGCAATTGGAATACCGAGCATCGTAAATACACCTGGACACACGGCGAATGTGTATGGGTGCCAAGATCAATTTCCTGCAGAGGTTTGATGGAACCAGAAGTAGCGGAACTCTGAGATGGACGAATATTGATAATATGGAGAGGCAGCGACACTGAAGTAACTGAGGGGCGAAAGTGGTTCTCTATATCGGACGATGGTGGTAAAACTCTGACTCCTGTCACAGAACTCAAATATGATGATGGAAGCAGGTTCTATTCACCATCAAGTATACACAGAACTATTCGCCATTCTGCAACCGGCAAACTGTATTGGATAGGTAATATTGTCCCCGAACCTCCGAAAGGTAATATGCCCAGACATACTCTGATCATAGCCGAAGTCAATGAAGATATACCTGCGATTATTAAGGACAGTGTGTTTGTCATAGATTATCAACAAGGCACAGACAGCGACGATCTGCAACTGAGTAATTTTTCAGTTCTTGAAAACAGGGAAACTCACGATATTGAGCTATACCTGACCAGATATGGGAGCCTCTGCTCCATTGCTGAAGATCCAGTAAAATATTATGAATCCGATTGTTATCGTTATATTGTAAATGTGGAGAATAATCATGCCTAAAGAACGAATGGATGTAAAGGCTTCCGATAATGAATACCTGCATAAGGATTTCCACGGTGCACTCAGCACAGGAATAGAATACCTGCATACCAAGTATGGTGAAGAAGCAGTAATTGATTACCTCAAGCAGTTCACAAGGGACTATTACAAACCTCTGACTGAAGCCATAAAAACACGTGGACTGGTGGCTGTCAAAGAACACTATGAAAGCATCTACAAGATAGAAGGCGGAGAAGTAGACTTTGAAGAGGGACCGGATGAGTTGGTTATGAGAGTTCATGCTTGTCCGGCAGTGATGCATATGAGAGCCAATAATTATCCGATAGCTCGAATGTTCGTTGAAACTATCCGAACAGTCAATAAAACACTGTGTGAAGGAACCGGATATACGTCTGATTTGATGGAATATGACGAACAAACAGGCCGAAGTGTATTGCGTTTCTCCCGAATTGGACGATAATTACTTGACTTCAACATCTATAATGCGATATAATTATTGACGCTTGTGAGACACTACGGCTGTGTTTTAGGGGTGGTGTGGGTTACTCATTTTCTTTGAATGTAACCACTTACCTTTGGTATATAGATAGCCCGAATTGTTGTTAAGATTATTTGGGTAGTCCCATCAATTGGGCCGGAAACTGTCGACGGAGGAGGGATTTTTTTGGCACAGGTTCAGGTTAGACCTAACGAGAGTCTAGACAGCGCACTGAAGCGCTTCAAGAAAGTGCTCCAGCAGGATGGGGTTCTCAAAAAGGCTCGTGAGCACGAGCATTACGAAAAGCCCAGCGATAAGCGCCGCAAAGCTGAAGCAGCAAGAAAGCGCAAAGCCAAGAAGCCATAACTCTTCTCTGTCTGCTATATAAACGGCTGATGTGTTGTTTACAACACATCAGCCAGACAGGTAGTTCCCTCAATGTCAACAGAACTTAAGCTCCAGGAAGACCTAAAAAATGCAATGAAAGCTGGGGACAAAGTTGTTGTCTCCACAATAAGACTCATCAAGTCTGCAATCGGGTATGCCAAAATTGAAAAAGGCGCCGAACTGACAGATGAAGATGTGATGCAAGTAATTGCACGTGAAGGCAAAAAGCGTCGTGAATCAATAGAATCTGCAAACAATGCAAACAGATCAGATATTGCACAGAGCGAATCCGCAGAACTTGAAGTTATAACACGTTATCTTCCGCAGCAGATGGATGAGGCCCAGGTTGAGACTATAGTGCGGGAAGTTATCGCTGAGACGGGTGCTACATCTGCCAAAGACCAGGGCAGAGTAATGGGTGCTGCGATGAAGAAACTTCGCGGCAAAGCTGATGGTACTTTGGTTAGTGCTATCACGCAGAGAGTACTTGCCGGGTGAGCGTACCCTGCTTATGAGCCTCAAACTGACTCATGTATCCACCAACAAAAGACAGCCTGCAAGTCGAGTACCCAATATCAAACTCGATTACTCCCGTGCTGCATTAGCTGTCGTCACCATTATTCTACTGTCATCATTGCTGTGTATTCAGCTCATTCCCAGTAAAGTATCGCTTAGCCTTGGTGACACTGCGGATGAAACGATAACAGCACGCAGATCAGCCCGTTACAAGGACTCCACTGACACTGAACTACGCCGCACTCAAGCCGTGATAAGTGTGGGCAAGGCATATGATCCTGTTCCCAATGCCTCCGACCAGGCAATAGGAGCCCTCAAAACTATATTTCACAGTATAGAAGAAATACGCGCAGGCAAAGATAGTAAAAACATAAAGCAGGCTCTTCGAACAATTCGTTCCCAGTTAGGTATAGGGTTGGGGACACGTATCTCAAATGAATCATTCCAGGTGCTGCTGGCAACTACCCCTGCTTCCCTAAGAGAAATTGAAGATAGTGTCCTGCGATTATTGACCCTCAGCATGAGCGGTGATGTCAGAGATGACGAAATGAACATAGCTCGTGCAACCCTGACAAAGAATGCCAGTTTTCTACGATTGAACCATAAGCAGTCAGTCGCGGTTGTCGAGATTGCTCAGGACTGCTTAAGATCTAATCGCCTTTATTCTCCCGAAAAAACCGAGGAACTCCGCCAGAAAGCTCGAGATGCAGTTCAACCAATGTACAGGCAGGTTATGCCTGGTGAGACTGTGATTGCCAAAGGTGAGACAGTTCTTCAAGAGCATATAGAAAAGTTCGAAGCATTGGGACTTTTAAGGCCTGAAATCGACTTTAAAATGGTCGTGTGCCTCACTGCATTTGTAACACTTATTGTTTTCCTCTTCTCAGCATACCTGGCCAGATGTCACGAAGACATCTATAAGAATTTCAAATCACTCATTCTGCTAGCGACTTCGGTTATTATCAGCACATTAGCATTGAGAATCAGTGGAGGACTTATGGGCATACCATTAGTTCCTGCACAGGTCGGTCATCTAGGGATGCTATGGATAGTAACTACAGCTATGCTCGTGTCTGTGCTTATCAACACCCAGGTGGCGGTAGTTACTGCTGCTTTACTGTCAATGATCCTTGCAATGACACTGAATAATGAACTGCGGTATGCTTCGAATTCCCTGGTAATGGCGTTAGTCGCAATATATAGTGTTCAAAACATTCGAGGTAGAGGCGATTTCCTGCACTCAGTTGCATCGATTGCAATTGTTGGAGTATTACTAGACTGGATTCTGGGTGGTATCGCCGGCGATTCTTTGAGCCTGATTCTTGTGAATAGTTTCTGGGCGATTGGTGTTTCCGCATCATCCGGAATGCTGTTCTGGATAGGCACATTCCTTTTGGAACGTCCTCTCGGCAAGACAACCCATATATCACTCCTTGAACTTGCAGACACAAACCGTCCACTTCTCAAGCGCCTGTTGATGGAGGCTCCCGGTACATACACACACTCAGCTGCCGTTGCTCACCTGGCAGAGACTGCAGCTGACGCCGTTGGAGCTGATGCATTAGTCGCAAGAGTCGGATCATTCTATCACGATATAGGCAAAATGCGCCGACCGCACTTTTTTATAGAGAATCAAAACATAGAAAACGCCCACGATAAACTGAACCCCACCCTGTCAGCTCTAGTTATTACCAGTCATGTGAAAGATGGCATAGAGTTTGGTCGTGAATTTGGTCTACCACAGGTTGTACTGGACATCGTCGGCCAACATCATGGCAACTCGCTCGTTCAATATTTTTACCATCAAGCTACCGTGCAGCAAGATGCATCTCTGGCCCTTGAACAACAGTTCAGATATGCAGGTCCAAAACCTCAGACGAAAGAAGCTGCAATAGTAATGCTGGCAGATTCTGTTGAAGCTGCAAGAAGAAGTCTGGATAAACCGTCACCGGTTACTATTGAACTAATGGTAAACAGGGTCGTTGCCGACAAATTAAGAGATGGACAAATGGATGAGTCGGACCTTACTTTTAGAGAGGTCGGAATCATATGTGCCTGTTTCTCCAAGGCGCTGTTAAGTACGATGCATGCCAGAATTGAATATCCTGATCTTTCGGATCCATATGCCAGGAAGGCGGAAATCTATGCAGGTTCAGTTGACGAACCATCACTCGAAGCAGATCAATCAGGAACGTCTGAAGAACCTGACGACGCGATTATTACAGGCTGAAGATTGCAGCGATATGGTCGAGGTCAGCATTTTGCTTACCAATGACCAACAAATTGCTGAACTAAACAGACGCTACCGGAGTATTGATGGTCCAACGGATGTGCTATCATTCTCCTTAGTTGAAGGGGAAGAGTTTATAGATCCCAGTAGCATTAAGGCACTAGGTGATATAGTTATCTCAATAGATTATGCTGAAAGACAAGCTGCTGAACAAGGACATAGCCTGGAATATGAACTTGATGTCCTGCTGGCTCATGGGCTGCTTCACTTACTCGGATATAATCATATGGAAGCGGACGAAGCTGAAATAATGTTTGCACGCCAGGCAGAAATAATTGGGGAAGCTTTCGGATGAGGTTTTTAAAACGTCCATTTAATGGTTTTAAATATGCAGTAGAGGGAGTTGTACACGTATTCAGAACGCAAAGTCATATGCGTTTCCACTTTCTGACACTGGTCCTTGTAATGTTGTTCAGCTTATTGCTGGATATGGGCCGGGTAGAAGTGATGATCCTTCTATTCACCATAACCCTGGTGTTAACTGCTGAAATGTTTAACACGGCTGTTGAGGCAGTTGTAGATTTAGTTACCCAACAATACCATCCACTTGCCAAATTCGCGAAAGATATTGCTGCCGGAGCAGTCTTGATAACAACAATTAACGCGCTAGCAGTAGGTTTCCTTCTGTTCTTTGCTGGAGGACGATTTAAACAGGCTCATATTAAACTTGATCTCCGTCCTCCTGATATAGCTACCATTGTCGTCGTTGCATTTGTATTAATGGTGTCGATGACCATTATGTGGAAAGTGGCAGGAGGTAAGGGTAAATTGTTGAAGGGTGGAGTTGTAAGCGGACACTCGGCACTAGGCTTCTTCCTGGCTACTACGATTTTATTTCTTTCTAATAAAGTCTCCGTTGGAATTATCGGATTTCTATTAGCTGCTCTCGTTGCACAATCGCGTGTAGAAGGGGGTATACATACACTGAGTGAAGTAGTATGGGGAGCAGTACTTGCTACTGCAGTCGCGGGTTTTGTGTATATGGTCCTATCTCCGATACTTGGTCCATTCCCCAGATAGCCTAACCCGCTTTATTCACCAGGCTTCGCTTTTGTTCGAAAGTAGGAACAAAAACCGAGTTAATCATGAATAATGCGGGCATGAAGCTTGCATATTTTTTAGGATGATGAAAACGTGGAAACTGATTTAGGAAATATCCTTGCTCGAATAACACTTATAATAGTGCTTGTATTGCTAAATGGCTATTTTACTGCGTCCGAAATGGCACTTGTGAGTATTCGTCGTACAAGGATAAAACAACTAATTGATGAAGGAAACAATCAGGCAATACTGGTCCAAAAGCTATTGGACAAACCATCCAGCTTTATGGCCACCATTCAGATAAGTGTTACGATGCTTGGGCTTATGTCCTCAGCGTTTGCAGCGATCGGACTGGCATACTATCCAACCCATTGGCTTATTGCTACAGGACTCTCACCAGGAGTCGCCCACTCAACTGCAGTTTTCCTCATAACAGTTTGTGTAGGTGTTCTTATTATAGTTGTCGGAGTAATATCCCCAAAAAGCATGGGAATACATCATGCCGAATACATTTCCCTCCGTACCGCCAGGGTTATATATGGGCTCTCCGTCATTGCTTTACCTTTGGTAAAAGTGGTCACTTTTCTCAGCGACCTATTGGCAAGATTGTTTGGTGCGCGCGTAAAGTTCTCAACCCCGATACTCACTGAAGAAGAACTCAAAATGCTCGTTGAAGCTGGTGAAGAAGAGGGTGTCATCGAAGTAGAAGAAAAAGAGATGATACACTCAATCTTTGATTTTACTGACACCGTAACTAAACAAGTGATGGTCCCACGCACTGATATGGACTGTGCCCCGGTAAGTAGTTCCCTGCATGAACTTCTGGAAGTCATAACTCGTTCTGGTCATTCACGCATCCCAATTTATGAAGACAATGTAGACAATGTCCTTGGTGTTGTGCATGCCAAAGACCTGCTGACTTTCCTGGTAAAAGGCAGAGTAGACGATTTCGACGCACATAATGTTATGCGTGAGGCATATTTCATTCCGGGTTCCAAGGATGTAGACGAATTGCTTGCAGAGTTCCAGAGAGATAATATTCAACTCGCAATTGTCAGGGATGAATATGGTGGGACAGCAGGCCTGGTCACTGTTGAAGATTTATTGGAAGAGATAGTCGGAGAAATCCGGGATGAGTATGATGTAAGTGAAGAACCGATGCTGCAAACCCTTCAAGACGATGAATACCTGGTCAATGCGAGAATGCGGGTGGATGAGCTCAATGAACAGATTGGCACCAATTTCCCGGAGGATGAAGATTATGAGACCATCGGTGGATTTGTTTTTGACCTGTTTGGGCATCAACCTTCTACAGGAGATATGATCAGCTTCAGGAATCTGGATTTGGAAGTTGCCGAGATGGAATCCGGACGAATCCAAAAAATCCGTGTCCGTAAATCTGATACCGATATTGATGAAGAAACAGAGATTCCCAAGAGTGACGGCAAGACCAGAAGTTAACCAACTGTCTCACAATGCCTGTCCCTGACCACTACTAACAGCATCCAATTCCAGCACCATATATTTACGCGGAGGCTATTACATGAAGTGGATATCATTCCCGAATGATAGTATTGCAGTCCATGGTCTGCCGTGGTTTGAGACAAACAAACCATCACTAAGTCGACTGCCGGTTGAACGTAAAGATACCTATCGAGAACCTGTATGGGAACTAGCACAGAATCCTGCAGGTGGAAGGCTCAGGTTTTCTACTGATTCAACTGTCATAGGAATTGAAGCTAAGTCTACAGACTATGGTGTAATGGACCATATCACCAGAATAGGACAGAGCGGGTTCGATATATATGTAGATGGTCTGTTTATGGGCAGTGTGTCCCCGGATGAGTCTACAAAAATTTATACCGAGTGGAAAATTGGAGCAACAAAAGCTGTCCGCAATATTGAGATCAGTATGCCTTTGTATAAAGATGTTAATATCAAAGCTATCGGCATTGAAGATAGTGCCTCTATTACTCCGGCAAAACCATATGTTCTCGATAAACCAGTGGTTTACTACGGGTCCAGTATAACCCAGGGAGGTTGTGCAGCAACCCCGGGAACTTCTTACCAGTCATTTATTTCGCGCTGGTTGAATGTGGACTTTGTGAATCTTGGATTCTCCGGCAACGGTATGGGAGAACCGGAACTGGCACAAGCAGTATCTGAAATCCCGGCGTCTTGTATAGTGCTGGACCATTGGGGAAACATTCTGGACGGTTATGGCCCCAACCTCCCCGGTTTCTGTGCAACTATAAGAGAAAAACAACCAACAACACCGATTGTGGTTGCTACACCGTTTTTCTACTGTACTGATCGCATTGATCCCACTTTGCATAACAAGATACGTGAAGATGCCCGCAAATTTGTTCGCAACTGTAGGCATAAAGGGGATACAAATATGCATTTTCTGGATGGTCTAAAACTACTTGGTCCAGATGAGACGTTTGGATTAGTTGATGGAGTGCATCCTATTTCCCTTGGCTTCTACCTCATAGCCAAAGGCTTTATGCCTATTCTGAAGAAAGTACTTAATATATAGAACTCTGAACAAGAGTTATGTATGCTTCGGGATAACCTATCTCGAAGCATACAATATGACCTACACCATTTCCCCACGCACAGTGAGTCCACTGCTGTCTATGCTTGTGCACTCATCGGCTCTAATTGCCCCCTGCCAGCCTTCACACGCTTCTTCACGCCACGAAACGTCTACACCTCTGAACTGAACCTCAATGGTGTTCTTGAGGTAAAATGCATAGGGAATTCCCCATGCACCCCATACGCCAGTCTGATATGGAGGTTGGTCATCTCTAGGTTGAATGCTGTTTATCAATTTCAGAGCAAAATTGTTGAATACTACATTTTGAATTTCGTGCTCAGGCATTCCGGAGATACAGCAGGAATTATAGGCATTTGCAATGATGTTAGAAATACTAATGTCTTTGATACACCCCTGATGCACTCCATCTACTTCAGCACCAAGCCACATATAAAATGGACTGTTGACATTGTCCATCACGATATTGTTTATAGATATGCGCTCTATTTCACAACCTTCAATGACTTCAAGATATTCCGAGGCTTTGACTCCGCCCGGACGGGGAGGAATATTGGGGAGAATTGAGACCAGAGAAAACCCTATGTCTGTATCTCTCATCACTATGCTGCTGAAACAACAGTCTCTAATTGGAGCATCGCCTTCATACCCAATCCTCACTCCGCAAGCCCTGGAGATGAATGTGCAGTTAGTAACAGTTACATTTTCACAAGCTTTCTTTCTACCAAGGCGTTTAGCGTCACTTTTCAGGGCAATGGCATCATCTCCTGCGCTGATGTGGCAGTTAGAAATGTGCACATTACTGGAGCAGTCAACATCGATTGCATCCGTATTTGGTCCATGTTGAGGATTATCAATAGTCAAACGGTCTATATTAACCCGGTCACATCCCAGAAGCCACAGTGTAAAGCAAGGAGAGTTCCTGAATGTTACATCACAGAAAGATATATCGGTGCAATCCACCATATAAAGCAGTGCACGGGGTCTGAAACTCTTTGGCTTCATTATAGGACCCAGATTCGGTACATTGTTGATTACTTCATCCGTCCAGAAATCTGGGCCGCTTCCATCAACAGTTCCCTGTCCTATAATCCGGAACTTTTCAATCTCGTTAGCAACCAGGAAATAACTGCTCCCAATAAATTCTTCGCGATCTCCAGCGCCTGGATAATCTTTCTTATGAGGACTTGCCTGAAGAACTGCTGTTGCAGATACATCCAGTGTCACATGGCTTCTAAGCTCAAGTTTACCGGACAGGTATACGCCTTTCGGGAAGAAAACAGTGCCTCCACCTGCTTCTGAACACTTGTCCATAGCCTTTTGTATCGCCGCAGTGTCAAGATTTACACCGTCTCCTGCTGCGCCATATTCTCGAACATCCCATATTTCTTTCATAAATATCCCCTGATTTAGATCAATATAATTGCATTCAATGGCCAGTTATGTTTCACCAAAATACTGGCAATTTCCTTCAATTTTTTGCAATGGGATACTTGACGCACGCACATTTGTTCGATATAATAATCGCATATTTAGAATTGCAGAGGGGAGATAAATATGGAACAGATGTTAGGTGCTTGCGGATTAGCTTGTAATGAATGTGATGCATTTCTGGCAACACAAGAGAATAATCCTGAAAAGATTGCGGAAATAGCGAAGCAATGGAGCAAGGAGTATGGTGGCGATTTCCAACCAGCAAGTATCTGGTGCGATGGGTGTATGGCTGCGAGTGACAGGAAATGTGGGCACTGTGCAGAATGCGATATCAGAGCCTGTGTGTCTGCTAAAGGCCTTGCTAACTGTGGGGAATGCGAAAACTATGCTTGCAAAAGGATAAGCAAATTCATTAATAGCGTACCAGGTTGCAAGGGCAGGCTGGATGCCGTGAAAGGACAGTAGTATTATCTGACGGATCAGTCGGATCGGACAGATCGGTCAGATTGCAATAAAGAAGCCCCGGAAATTTCTTCCCGGGGCTTTGGTTTCATTTGCTTCTCAGCTTTGATTATTTATCGCGCTGTGCAGCGTTGCCTTTAGCTTCAATTGCAGCCTGAGCAGCAGCCAGTCTTGCGACCGGGATGCGCTTAGGGGAGCAACTTACGTAGTTCAGGCCGATCCTGTAGCAGAACTTGACGCTGTCAGGTTCTCCACCGTGCTCGCCGCAGATACCAAGTTTGATCTTAGGATTGACTTTCTTAGCATCTTCTACACAGATGGTCATCAGTCGTCCGATACCCTTCTGGTCGATGGTCTCGGTTGGGTCTGTTTTGAAGATCTGCTTGTCGATGTAGACCGGCAGGAACTTTCCTGCGTCGTCTCGGCTGATACCATAACCCATCTGGGTCAGGTCGTTAGTGCCAAAACTGAAGAACTGAGCTTCTTTAGCGATCTCATCAGCAGTAAGAGCAGCACGCGGGATCTCGATCATTGTCCCGATCATATACTCAACTTCGACTCCCTCAGCTACCATTGTATCGGATGCAACCTTGGTCAGCTTCTCCTTGAGGTAGGTGAGTTCGTTGACGGTAGCGATGAGCGGAATCATGATCTCAGGATGGACTTCCAGTCCGGCTTTCTTGAGTTCGCAAGCTGCGCCGATGATCGCTCCAACCTGCATGTTTACGATTCCAGGGAAGTAGATGGATAAACGGCATCCACGAAGCCCGAGCATCGGGTTGGACTCATGCATCTCCATAACTTTCTTGAGAAGAGCTTCCTTCTCTGCAAGTGCACAAGCACAAGCGCCTTTACATCTCATCTCAGTAACTTCGACAAGAAGGTCGCTCATATTGGGCAGGAACTCATGCAGCGGTGGGTCAATCAGTCTGATTGTAACAGGCTTGCCACCCATTGCTTTGAAGATTCCTACAAAGTCTTCTCTCTGCAGCGGAAGAAGCTTGTCCAGAGCAGTCTGGCGGAGAGCTTCATCCTCAGCAAGGATCATATCGGCAACCAGAGGAGCTCTCTCGGAACCGAGGAACATATGCTCTGTGCGGCACAGTCCAATACCCTCAGCTCCCAGCTTGATAGCATCGCCAGCATGCTCAGGAGTATCAGCATTAGCTCTAACACCCATTGTGCGATATTCGTCGGTCCATCCCATGAATGTTCCGAAGTCGCCAGTCATTGTTGCTGGTTCTGTTTCCAGCTCAACATTGTATATCAGTCCAAGGGTACCATCTATGGTGATGACATCTCCCTCTTTGACTGTGACTCCGTTAGCAACAAACTCTCTCTTCTCGTCATCGATTCTTACAGCGCTGCATCCGCAGACTGTAGGAATACCATACTGACGAGCTATCAGAGCTGCATGGCTGGTTCTGCCACCGCGTGAAGTCAGAACACCCTTGGAAGCAAGCATACCGCCCAGGTCATCCGGGTTGGTCTCTTCACGAACAAGAATGGCTTTCTCACCTTTTGCAGCAAATGCAATAGCGGTCGCAGAGTCAAGAGCAACCTTACCGGAGGCTCCACCAGGTCCTGCATTCAGACCCTTAGCGATCTCTTTGATACCCTTTGCAGATTTGATACGTGGGTGCAGCAGCTGCTCAAGTGCCTCGGGAGGAACTCTCATCAGAGCTTCTTCTTTGGTAATGAGTTTTTCTTCAACCATATCAATAGCACACTTCACAGCAGCAACGCCGGTTCTCTTACCGGAACGGCACTGGAGAATGAAGAGTCTGCCTTTTTCAATGGTGAACTCAATGTCCTGCATATCGCGGTAGTGCTGTTCGAGCTTCATAGCGATATCGTGGAACTGCTGATAGATCTCTGGGAACTCGTTCTCAAGCTGATCGATGGGTTCAGGAGTTCGCACACCGGCAACAACGTCTTCGCCCTGAGCATTCTTCAGGAACTCTCCGAAGAGTTTATTGTCTCCGGTTGCAGCATTTCTGGTAAAAGCAACGCCGGTTCCACAGTCATCGCCCATGTTTCCAAAGACCATGGTCTGGATGTTTACTGCGGTTCCGAGATCGTGTGCAATTTTTTCACGGTTTCGATAGATGACCGCTCTGTCATTGTTCCAACTCTTGAAGACAGCGATTATCGCAAGTCTGAGCTGCTCCATTGGATCGGTCGGGAAATCATTACCGGTAACTTCTTTGAAGTATGCTTTGTACTGGACGCAAAGTTCTTTCAAACCCGCTGCATCAACTTCTGTGTCAACATTGGCGCCCTGCTTTTTCTTGAGCACGTCAAAAATGGCTTCGAAGTTGTTCTTCTTGAGTTTGGGCATTTCTTCGGAAAGGACGATATCGGAGAACATCATCAGAAATCGGCGATATGCATCATATGCAAATCTTTCATTGCCGGTAGCAGCAACTATACCCTTGAGGGTATCTTCATTAAGACCGAGGTTCAGGACTGTGTCCATCATACCAGGCATGGAGAACTTTGCGCCTGATCTAACGGATACTAAAAGTGGATTGTTGGCGTCTCCCAACTTCTTGCCCATGTCTTTTTCAACGTCAGCAAGACATGTCATGAGCTCTTCCCAAAGGCCACAAGGCAGCTCACCAGCTTTGGAATACTCGTTACAAGTCTCAGTTGTTATTACGAATCCTGCAGGCACCGGTAGACCAATATTGGTCATCTCGGCAAGGTTAGCACCTTTGCCTCCAAGAAGGTCACGCATAGTTGCGTTGCCTTCACGGAATAGGTACACGCGTTTTTTATCAGACATTAATATCCTCCCTATTATTTAACTCGCTAAAGATTATCTCTCGGCAAAAACCATACTATTTTACCAGAAATATGGATATCGCACAAACCGAAATGGTTAGTAGTATCACAGTTTCAGACATGTCACGAGGGTCGTGATTGCGGGGATGTAATAACAAACTCTACATTTGATACATATCACACAAGTATCTGCCCCCGATAAAAAAATAACGGGGGCAGATACTCATTACTGGACTATATATTATCTGGTATTATTTTCCAGGAACTGCTGTCGCGGCATTCCCCTGATCTGTTCCTGCAGTTTCTTTAATCTCTTTTGCTATCTCTTTATAATTCGATGAGCGAATATCAATCTTAGATTTTACAATGAAATCTTTCATATCTTTCTTGAACTCACCCCGGCGCATACCCTGGGCAATGGCCATTCGCTCTCTTATGAGATCCTTGATCTCATCATAACTAGTGACTTTAGCATCACGCTTTCTATCAACGTGAATTATATAGTATTTGCCTTCGAGCAATACCGGATCGCTAAACTTAGCCTGTCCGGTAGCAAACGCCGTGCTAATAATAACTGGCGGAACCTTTGGCATTCCAGCACTCAACCACACACCGAGTTGCCCAGAGGATTTCTTGCCTGTCGGGTCTTCAGACAAGTCTTTGGCAACGCTGTTGAAATTTTCACCCGAGTTAAGTCGCTTCTGTACCAAAGAAAGCTGAGCTTTACTTGTAGCAATAATACTGATCAAAACCTGAGCTGGTCTCTTGAGCCCACTCTTGGGGTCGGCCAGCGCTTGTTGATAGGCTTTTTGGAGGTCGGCATCAGAGATGGTGATGTTCTTAGAAATGACATTTACAAAAGCCTGTTCCACAGCCTGCTGTTTCTTGTAGTCATCCATAGACATCCCACTCTGTTTCAGCATAGCAGCCAAATCAACGCCTTCCTGTTTTCTTACGCGGTCAATTCGAGCATTTATCTGTTGATCAGTTGGGGCAACACCTTTCTGTTTCGCATACTGTAGAATCAACATCTCATCGATCAATTTTCTGACGACATGATCCCCAGCGAGACGCGTGCCAGTATTAGTTTGAACAGGCACCTGCTCAAGACGGGAATAAAATTCGTCTCTTGATACTTTCTCTCCATTAACTGATATCATTTCTTTCTTGCCGCAACCAGCTAACAAGACAGAAGCAGCTACAATACCCGTCAACACCAGCGTTCCACGCAATTCAATTTTCACTATATGATTTCCCCCTTATTGGAAGCAGATACTCTTGGATGTCGGCACAAGGTTTAGGCTTCAACCGAATATCCCGAAAACACAGTCATTACACTGTATGCCACAAATACTACTGATTGAGAGATGAAAAATGCAATCCATAGTCAATAATATCTAACAAGGTCTACATTTCCACAATCAACCTTTAAACATAGTCATATCACGCTGCAAATACCCGCGCAGCCTAAGAACAGCTTGAGTATGCAATTGGTAGACTCTGGACTCAGAAACATCCAATATTCTACCAATTTCTTTGAATGTCAACCCCTCATAATAATAAAGGGCAACAACAAGTTTTTCGCGATCAGGCAATCTGTCTATACTGTCTCCCAGAGATTTCTTTACTGCATTGCTTTCAACATCCGCCGACGTATTCGCCGTTTCGTCAAACACAACATCAGCTAAATGAATCTTCTCGCCACCATCACCAGCGACAACAATATCATCAAGGCTCAGTATTGTGGCTCTACCGGTATCAGCTAATAAGGAATGGAAATCGCCTAAATCCAATCCCATAAATTCCGCTACCTCTTCTTCAGTAGCAGGCCTGCCAAGCTGACTTTCCATCTGTAGGTAAGTTCTTTCAAGAAGCTTGACTCTTTCTCTTATGGATCTTGGAACCCAGTCCTCTTCTCGCAACATTTCTAGGATGGCTCCCCGGATTAGTGCGATTGCATAGGTTTCAAATTTCACCTGACGGGAAGCATCAAATTGATCCACGGACTTAATTAGCCCGATGATACCAGCGCCGATGAGATCGTCTCTATCTACATTTGGAGGCAGACTGGAAACCACACGACCCGATGTAATCTTAACCAGATAGGCATAATGCTGAATTATAGCATCTCTGGCCTTAACATCGCCGCCAATCTTATATCGTTCCCAAAGTGCCTTGAGATCAGGCGAACCCATTTATAGACATCCTGTCCGCTGCGCCCCCCAAATAAGTGTTCTAGAGGTGTCAGAGAAGATCGGAATAACTTTATTGAGCATAGTGTTCAAGAAAACTATCCGTGCCTCATTGTACAAAACCATAAAGTCAGTGTCAAGAATCGGCCCTCTAGCCTACTGTATTAAGAAGCTACATACTATTCTACGGAATGTATTTAATAATGATTCCCATATATCTAAAAAACTTGTATAAATACTGGGATCTTATAAATCCAACATCGTGTTGTGTCCAGAAATCATAACAAATATCGCCCGCATTATTCATGATTGACTCAGTTTTTGCCCCTACTGCCGGCCAAAAGCGAAGCTTCATGAATAAAGCATGTTAGCTAACCTGCACACAAGCGTAATAATGCTATCTCCGGTTTACAGTTCATGCGCATATGTATCCGGCTTGTTCCTAAACCACGATTGACAAATAACTTAGCTTCTCCAACATCGAACCCCAAGTATTCAGACAATTGATCTGGCGGATAATATCCATCATTGAGCTTCTCGTTACGCCTCATATGACTCCAGAGGACTCCAATTCCAGGAATTCTAAGCTGACCGCCATGAGTGTGACCCGACAAAACCAGTGAAGCTCCATGACATATCAAATCATCGACAACTGATGGGCAATGGCTTAGCGCAATAACAAAGTCTCTTTCATCAACTTTATCAAATGCTGCAGGAACATCATCCATTCTTGAATACGCATCATCCAGACCCACCAACACAAAAGAACTGTTATTATATTTTATTTCCGTGCTTGAATTAACAATTACAATAAATCCTTGATCTTCACAAGCCTGCAAAATATCATTGGTATCTACCCAGGGTTTGTATTCGCTGTTTCCAGGAACAATATATACCGGAAAGTCTCGATTGGTTGAACCCAGCATTCGCTGTATGTGAGGTAAAGCCTTTGGGGATGTTGCTAAATCACCAGTAACAACACATATATCAAATGAAAGCGATGAGATGAGCGATTTTGTTCTCTTTTCCAACAGTCCGAATTTTCTAGTGTGAAGATCCGACAAATGCAGGATAGTGAAGCCATCCAGTTCTGCAGGCAGATTGGTGAAATGAAGATTCAAATTGGAAACAGTTACTTGATACGGTTCATAGAATAGATAAGCGCCAATAGCTCCTGCAATACCTGCAATTGACCAAAGACATTTCATCTACTCCGAACACCTGACGATATCTGAATCAAACGATTCCACAATTCTCTTCCCGGGAGAAACCACCAACAAGTCAGGTTCGTCTTTCCATGAACCGCTGATCAATATTGTCACTAACGCTAGATTACCTTCAATTTCGGAGTATTCCCAATCTCTGTCTCTTGCCAATTCCGAAACAAAACGCCTGTACTGAGCAACATCTCCCAATCCCATATCTATGAACGCTGCACGGTTGTAGTTTGTAAGCCACATCTTTTCCTGTTCCAGGAGGTACTCAGCGTTGTCTTCACCGTATTTCTCGATATATTCAGCCAGCTTTTCTGTGTAGTGGCGCTCCCAGACATCGTTCAAGTCTCCTTGATCGCTTTCACCTTCTTTGCGTTCAATCCAACCCGAACTGTAATAATAAGTGCCGGGATTCCCGCGAAATTCCTCATCATACCTTGTTCTGGAACCAAGAAGAATTGTAATGCAGTCGTGTGCACGCACAAGCACCAGAGGAATGGAGCCAGCTCTGATATCAGCTGTTCCCCGGCTGCAAAGTCCATAGCCAAGGACCACGGCATCATATTTACCGCCCTCAGCCTGATCGACTTCTTGCTGAATGGCTTCTCTGAGTTTATCCGGTGTATTGTGAAGGCCAAAATCAAGAACCACAAAATCTACTACATGAGGGGTATAGGCAGTGGCTAAACAGAACTCTCGATGCAGAGCCTCGCACACAATGGCTTTAATCTTCATACATTCAATTCCTACTATAAAACAGATTGAATCTGTATTGTTTCTAGAGATGCGGATATTGACTCTATATCCTGAGCCCCCAAGTTGGGGGAGCCAACTTATTTCGATTAGAAACCAGCACCAATTCTGACAGGCAGAATTGTCGTTAAAACTTTGCGTTTTCTTAGGAATGGCTCAGTTTATTCTGAATACCCGCATCTCCTTTAAACCTAAACTAACATATTACTCTTGTGGAGTTTCCGTGATTTTCTCAGCAGCACCTTCGGGAATTTCAACTTTACTCTTGCGTTGCTGATAATCACATTCGGTATTGGTACATCTGTAACCAGCAGGCTTACCTCTATACAACCATTCTCCCAACGGGTAGTTGCACTGTGGGCACAATTTCTTTGTTGGTTTATCCCATGTGGTAAACGAGCATTCCGGATATCTATTACAACCGTAGAAGAGTTTCCTCTTCTTGCTCATTTTTTCAACGATATCCCCTTCTGCGCAGATAGGACATTTAATCTCGATTTTTTTGACTATCGGCATTGTGGTTTTACACTCAGGATAACCCGGGCAGCCCAGGAACTCTCCGAACCTGCCTTCTCGTATAACCATTTTTCGACCACAGTTAGGGCAGACCTCTTCGCTCTCTTTTGGAGCGATTTTCACACGCTCCATATTCTCTGATGCAGCTTCAAGATCTTTCTCAAACGGACCATAAAACTCGGCCAGTAATTGAGTCCAATCCAGCTTACCTTCTTCGACTGTATCCAGCTTGGTTTCAACTCCGGCAGTAAACTCGATATCCATAATGTCCGGAAAATGCTTTACAAGTTGATCGGTCACAATAAACCCAAGTTCCGTAGGACTGAACCTTTTCGTTTCCAGAGCCACATACTTGCGGTCCTGAATAGTACTTATGATTGCAGCGTATGTACTCGGGCGTCCTATGCCCTTTTCTTCCAGTGTTCTAACAAGCGTTGCCTCTGTGAACCTGGGAGGCGGTTCAGTAAAGTGCTGCTGCGGAGCTAAATCGTTCAGCTTTAGTATTTGGTCTTGATTCAAGTCTGGCAGAGGTGGCAATTCATCCTCAGATACCTTTTCGTCTTCATCTCGTCCCTCAGTATAGACCCTCATAAATCCCTGGAACTTGACTGTAGAACCTGATGCACGGAACAATCCTTTCCCTGCTTCTATGTCTACACTGACAGCATCAAATATAGCTGATGACATCTGGCTGGCAAGGAATCTCTGCCAAACCAATCGATAAAGCTTATACTGGTCATCAGAAAGAAATCCCTTGATTTCGTCAGGATGACGGTAAGCTGATGTAGGACGAATGGCTTCGTGGGCATCTTGTGCACCTTTACGTGACACTTGTCTGGCTTTATCAGGTATGAATGCCTTACCAAACACTTCAGTCACATATTTGCGGGCTTCTTCCTGGGCTTCGTTAGCTACACGCGTTGAATCTGTTCTCATATAGGTTATCAGTCCGACAGATCCCAGAGGTCCCAGTTCTATTCCTTCGTAGAGCTGCTGCGCAACAAGCATAGTGCGCCTGGCGCTAAAATTAAGTTGACGTGAGGCTTCCTGTTGAATAGTACTAGTAATAAATGGAAGAGGTGGATTTCTTCGCTTTTCCGACTTGCGAACAGCCTTGACTGTGTAAGCGGCACCTTTGAGTTCGTCAAGAATTCCCTGTGCAGTTTCCTGGTTGGGAATTCCAGCCTTTTCACCATGCCAGGTCAGCAGGTCAGCTTCAAAAATGTGCTCCACATCAAGTGGTGTCAACTTGGCAGTAATTGACCAGTATTCCACTCTGATAAATGCCAGGATTTCCCGTTCACGATCACATATCAGACGAACAGCAACAGACTGCACCCTTCCGGCGCTCAGGTTTCTTTTAATTTTACGCCAAAGTAGTGGACTCAGTTTGTAGCCCACCAGGCGATCAAGAACTCTGCGAGCCTGTTGAGCATTAACCAGGTCCATGTTGATCAGATCTGCATTATTAATGCTCTCTTTGACAGCAGTTTCAGTTATTTCATTAAAGCGGATCCTGCGTGGTTCCTTAATCTTTAACACTTCAGAAAGGTGCCAGGCGATGGCTTCTCCTTCGCGGTCAGGGTCGGAGGCCAGAAAGACAGTGTCAGCATTACTTGCAGCCTCCTTTAGTTTCTTTATAACTTCCCTTCTTTCAGGGATATTGACATAATCTGGCTTGAAATCCTGTTCTACCTCAACACCGATCTTACTCTTGGGTAGATCCCGAACATGACCCATGCTGGCAACAACATTAAATGTTGGACCAAGGAAATTTTTCAGTGTTTTAGTTTTTGCAGGTGACTCAACAATAATAAGCGATTTAGGCATTCGGTTTTCACTTTACTCCCTTAACTCCACTGTTTACAATTGGAGTAGTTGATCATATTTCGCTTTCGCTACACGAGATATGGATGATATCACAACCTAACAAACACGGTCAACGTGAATATTATGATTTTTCAGTTCATTATAGCAGACGGTTATTTCATCCTTATGTTCCACAAGATCGTAACAATATAAACGGAGTAACTATATATAATATCTTCATCCTCATTTGCACTCCCGAAAAAACATTTCAAAAAATGCCATGTTTACAGACGGAAGATAACTGAATCACTATACATTTAGTGTATCAATAATGCGGACTAGCTACAGTCATTCAACATGTTCTTTACGGTGCAATACCTGCAGATATTGAAGACTATCATAGTTGTATACCCCAACTCCGGCTGGTATAATAACAATTCAGTGGAACTGTATATTTGAATCATGCATTTTTTATTGGCGACACTAATGCTACAATAACACAAATTGAATCTTCAGGTTATTTTGCATGCTTCAATTATCTCAATTCCACACCATATCAAGCTGTTATTTTGCGGCAAAGGACGTGATCCTTAATGCTAAAGTATGTATTTGTTTGCACTATTCTTCTAATAACATTATGTGTTGGTACATTGGCAGACACAAGGCAGGCAGCCAAACTCTTTAAAGACGGCAAGACACAGGATGCTGTAGCAAATCTCAGCGCCTGGGTTGACAGTCATCCGAATGACGGTCCGGCCAGAACCTGGCTGGGTTATTTATTGATCAAAACCGGACAGGCACCCGAAGCTGTAATTCAACTGAGTCAAGCAGTGATTATACTGCCAAAAAATGTGGATGCTCACAACTATTTAGGATTAGCTTATCAACTTTCAGGGGCTCACGTTCCTGCACGGACGGAATATCAAACTGCCCTGAAACTGGCTCCAAATAATGCCGACACACTTTATAATTTAGGGAGTCTGCTATTATCAGACAAGCTTTCGAATGAAGCAGTTGTTTATCTGGAAAGAGCGGTCAATATCAATCCGAAGAATGCTGCGTATAGAGTGAATCTTGGTATAGCACTCAGGGAATCCGGTGATATTAAACGGTCCATACTTCATCTGGAAAAAGCTTCAACACTGAGTCCAAAAGATGCTACAGTATGGTATAACCTTGGTCTCAGTCGGATGAAAGCCGCTGACACTGCAGGTGCCGCACGAGTGCTTGAGACTGCTCTCAAGCTGGATCCCAAAATGTATGCGATAAGGATTGCACTCGGTGAAGTCCTGTCTTTGCAAAGCAAGGACAAGGCTGCCATTGATCAATATGAAAGAGCAGCAAAAACTGAGCCAGGTAATTTCATTCCTCACTATAACCTGGGAGTCATACATTCTAATCTGGGAGAATGGGACAAAGCAATTCTGGAATTGGCACTGGCGTCCAGCATCCATCCTGATGATGGAGAAGTGTTGACTCTTTTAGGATGGGCACAGTTCAAATCCGGAAAAAGCACTGTAGCCCTGGAAACGCTCAAGCGAGCTACAGAAATATCTCCTACCCTGCAACCAGCCTGGATCAATTTGGCAAATGTCCTGACTGTAATGGATAGGAATGATGAAGCAGTTGAAATATGGACCAAAATCTATGAGAGTGATAAGCAGAATTTTGCGGCAGCTGTGAACCTTGGCAATGCAAAATTGAAGGCAGGCTTGACCGAGGAAGCATCTACCTTGTTTCAAACTGCCATACGAATTAATCCAAACTCATCAGACGCATATTTCGGACTGGCTATAGCTTCGTCCAAACTTTCTAAATCGGATGCCGCAATATCCAACTATGAAAAATGCATTCAATTGTCTCCAAGGAACTCTGCTGCTTACAATAATCTGGGAGTGGAACTTGAGAAAATAAACAAGATAGATTTGGCCAAGGAAAAATATCGCAAAGCAATAGAAATAGATCCCAATAACCAGGATGCCAAGCATAACCTGAGCCGGTTTGATGTAAGTCCAAGTTAGTCCTGTATATTAGATTTCGAGATCACAGCATATGTTCTCTTATTCTCATTTACAGGGTAAATCTACTGGACACCCATGAAGTGATATTGTTTTTTCGAGGAGAATTGACATCAACCAGAACTTGAAAAAAATAGGAATCGCGGTAAACCCACTCAAACAAGGGGCAACAGCTCTGGCTCGAGAATTAGAGAGCTGGTGCATGTCTCATGGATTGAGTGTAATCATCGCGGACCAGACGTCTCAAAGCGCAATCGATCAAACTGACACATTCTCAGATGTTGAGATCAGAGCAGCTTCAACCGATCTATTGCTGGTTTTGGGAGGCGATGGAACAATGCTCAGGTGGAGCCGATTAACTGCTCCCCTCGGTACTCCTATGCTGGGAATAAATTACGGTCTATATGGCTTCATTACGGAGATCCATCCGGATGAAGCAATTCCTGCAATGCAAAGTATACTTAGTGGAAATTACAGTGTCAGCAAAAGATTAATCCTTCAGGCTTCAATAATTCGCCTGAACGAGCAAGTGGAGAATCATTTTGCGCTGAATGAAGTGGTTGTTGCCAAAGGTCCGATCGCGAGAATGCTGGCTTTAAATATGCGTATCAGTGGAAAACAAATAGTCACCTACATGGCTGATGGTATAATAGTATCAACACCCACTGGAAGCACAGCATATTCACTCTCAGCCGGAGGACCGGTAGTACATCCCGGTGTTGAAGTAATGGTAATCACACCAATATGCCCCCACACGCTCAGTGAGCGGGCATTGGTGATTTCAGATACAGAGACAGTGGATATAAGCACTGAATCCGGAGATTATGATAGGCTTGCAGCCTTAACAATCGATGGTCAGCATGCCAAGCCATTGATATATGGTGATTCAATTCGCGTATGCAAAGCAGAGTTTGCTGCAAGACTCGTTCAGATTGAACCATTGAGTTTTTACAACAAGCTCCAATCAAGACTACACTGGGGTGAGAGGTTCGCCTGATCCCGGCACATTTCTTTATAACATCGTGATTAATTATGCTGCTTGAACTCAGCGTCCACAACTTTGCATTAGTAGATAAGCTCCGGGTAGAGTTTGACCGGGGCTTTACCGTGCTTACGGGAGAAACTGGAGCCGGAAAATCCATCATTATAGGTGCGATCAGCACTGTTCTCGGAGAACGCACTTCAACTGATGTAATTCGCTCCAATGCTGACCGTTGCAGAGTCGAAGCAGTATTCAATATAAATGAATGCGGCAGGGTAAAAATTGCCGCGGAGGAAATTGGAGTGGATGTAGAAGACGACACACTCATTATTTCCAGAGAAATATCCAGAAATGGCAAATCGACGTGCAGAGCAAATGGGCAAACTATTACAGCTTCCGTTCTCCGGACAATTACGGATTCACTGATAGATATTCACGGGCAGCACGATCATCAATCATTACTGATCCCAGCAATCCATATCGACATATATGACTCCTGGATAGGCAACAAAGCGACTGAACTCCGTAAACAGGCTATGGTGTTGGATACCAAGCTCTCTGAAGCCCGAATGGAAAGAGATAGATTAAACACCAATGTCCGGGAGCGGGAGAGACAAATTGATTTGTTGTCTTTTCAAGTGTCTGATATTGACTCTGCACACCTTTTAATTGGTGAGGATCTGGAATTATCAGCGACGCGGATAAAACTGTCATCAGCCGAAAAACTGATGGATAGTGCAGAATCCGTATATCAGATTCTCTCAGGAGATGGCGCTGTTACGGACTGTTTGCAGAATGCATTGATCACATGTGAAAAGATGGCTTCCATTGATCCTGGGCTTGAGAGCCTGATAACTGAATTAAATGAAGTGGTTATCGGTGCTCAAGATGCAGCAGCAAGGATTCGTGAATACAGGGACGATATCGAGTTGGACCCTGCGTCACTGGAAGCAGTCGATAACAGGCTCAACCTGATTGGAACCCTCAAACGAAAGTACGGAGACACGATTGAGGACATCCTGGCATTCCGAGAGACATCATTTGTTGAACTTAGTAGACTTCAGCATGCTGGTGAGGTTTCCGAAGAACTCGATTCAACTATTCTGAAACTACAATCCGAACTGCAAATGGTCTCTAAACACCTCTCGGAATTGCGTATGTCGAGAAAAGAAGAATTTGAGAATGGTGTCGAAAGGCATCTGGCAGATCTGGCAATGGCTGGTACGCGATTCGAACTCGGGATATCGTCATGTGAACCAGGGGCGAAGGGAATGGATATCATTGAATTCTTGATCTGTCCCAATCCCGGAGAACCTGTTAAGCCTCTTTCAAAAATCGCATCCGGTGGAGAAATGTCCAGAATCATGCTGGCAATCAAGACTGTCTGTGCAGATTCAGGAATTCCTACTTTAGTTTTTGACGAGATAGACTCCGGCATCGGGGGGACGACAGGACTTGTGCTTGGAGAGAAAATCGCCACATTATCCAGTATCTGTCAGGTGTTGTGCGTGACCCATCTCCCCCAGGTTGCCTGCATAGCAGATAATCACTTGACGGTGGCAAAGAGTGTATCTAATGGGCACACGTCCATTAGTATTACCAGACTCCGAGAAGAAGAGCGTGTTACGGAATTGGCAAGAATGTTGGGCTCCGGAGAGAAATCGGACACAGCCCTGGAACACGCAAGGGAGATGCTCTCTAGTGCGGATAAAAGGAACAGTAAGGTCAGATAAGCGGACAAAGAACCTGGGCAAGAGACTTCACAGGGGAGATATCGCTATCATTGACCACAAGGATATAGACGGGGTATCTGCCGATATCCTTGTAGATGCCCGAGTTCGCGCAGTGATAAATGCTTCGCAGTCATGCTCAGGAAGATATCCCAACACAGGCCCTCGCAAACTCCTGGAAGCCGGAATCTTTGTTATAGATAATGCCGGCCAGGAAGTCTTCACAAAGATCAAAGAAGGCGATGAAGTTGAAATTGAAGAATCCGATATTATTTTTGGAAAAGATATTATTACCGGCGGTTCTGTTTTAACTGGCGAATATGTCGCTGAGCAGTTCGAAACTGCAAAAGCCAATCTGGGAATTGAGCTGGAAAAATTCGCAGAGAATACACTTACTTATCTTGCCAAAGAAAAAGATGTTTTTGTCGATCCCAGCAACTTACCAAAAACCCGGACTAATTTATCAGGCAAACACGTCCTTGTAGTTGTGCGAGGTGAGAATTACAAGGAAGACCTGAACATGATCCGTTCATACATACGCGAAGTCAAACCTGTTCTGATTGGCGTAGACGGGGGAGCTGACGCTATTGTCGAGTTAGGTCTGAAGCCTGATATAATCGTTGGCGACATGGACAGCGTATCAGATAAGAATCTAGCCAGTGGCGCTGAACTGATTGTCCAGTCTTATGCAGACGGTAGAGCCCCTGGAATGGACAGACTTAACCGCCTGGGACTTTCTGCGAGTGTCTGTGCGGTGCCAGGCACCAGCGAAGACCTGGCATTATTGTTAGCCTACGAGCATGGGGCGGAAATGATTGTGGCTGTAGGAACTCATTCACACCTGGTGGATTTCCTGGACAAAGGCCGCAAGGGAATGTCGAGTACTTTTCTGGTAAGGCTCAAGGTTGGTCATAAACTGGTAGACGCACGCGGAGTCAGCAAACTGTACCGTGCGCATGCAGGTGTAGGATATATCGCATTTATTGCACTGGCTGCGTTTGTTGTTTTGTTTGTTGTCATTGGACTCTCCCACACTGTCCAAGAAAGGGTCGGATTTATGATGGAAGATGCACGCTCTCAAATGTGGCACCTGTATACTAAGATGAAAATCTGGCAATTGAATAGATGATAGACCTTAGATATCATGTTTACAGCCTTGCAGCGGTGTTTTTTGCATTGGCACTAGGTATAGTTATAGGGTCATCATTCTCTCGTTTAGCCCCTGGATCGAAATCTGAGCGAAAGACAATCCAACGCTATGCGGAATCTATGCATACACTGAAAAGCCAGATAGAGATAGTCAGCAAAGACGTAGACCGCAACAAACGTATCGTCGCAGATCTCGATGATATGATAACAAAAGTAGAACCGGAGCTTTTGAGAGGAAAACTGGCATATAGAAATGCAGCAATAATACAAACAGGAGACTATGATCAGATAGTCACTGATGTCCAGAAGGCTCTGGGAGAAGCTGGCGCTCAAGTAACCAGTGTGACAGATATCAGCAGGTCATTCGACTTTTCGGACGAACAGAAATTGCTTAAAGCACTGACAGAATCCGGGATATCAATTTCAGAAACAGGTCAAACATCAGCTGATAGAGCCATGCAGTTCATCAGCGATGCAGTATGTGAAGGCAGGCCGACACAACTACTTTCAGCGCTTGAAGACCATGGCGTAGCCAAATTCCGGGGTGACTACAGTCGACCGAATAGCCTGGTTATTATCATCGGCGGTTCTGAATCGGTTGATACCGATACTTCAGGTCTAGTGGATTCTGCATTGATAGAGCATTTGAACCGACCAAATACAGTTGCGATTGGATGTGAGCCTTTCGATTGCAAGGTGTCATACATTTCTACCTGGCATAAACTTGGAATTGCGAGTGTAGATAATACTGACTGGGCTTCAGGCAAACTGTGCACTGTCTATGCTCTACTGGGTGAAAAGGCCAGGTTTGGGGTAAAAGAATCTTCCGACCAAACAATTCCAAAGGGACTGGAAACATATTGACCGTGAATAGAGTAGTTGTAATCATTCCTGCATACAATGAAGCAGACACTATCAAAGATACTGTGCATACCACATGTATAATGCCTGGTATCGACGAGGTAGTGGTAGTGGACGATGGATCGACGGACAATACTGCGTTTATTGCGTATGAAGAAGGTGCAACTGTTCTTCAGATGGATAAAAATTCGGGTAAAGGCGCTGCACTGAACAAAGCCATTACCGAAATCGAGGCTGACATATATCTACTCGTAGATGCAGATTTGGGTATCACTGCTAAAGAAACTAAACGACTGCTTGAGCCTCTTTCAAATGGCCACGCTGACATGTCCATTGCGGTTATGCAGGCGCCTCCCGGCCACAAAGGTGGATTCGGGCTGGTGATGAAGTTAGCCAGATGGGGAATTGAAAAGCTGACAGGTTCAAAAGTCCTGGCACCGATATCCGGTCAAAGAGCCATCCGCAAAGAAGTCCTGACCGCCATCGGAGGATTTGAAAACAAATTTGGAGTGGAGGTCGCATTAACAATAGATGCACTGCGCAAAGGCTATCGTGTTGTTGAAATGGAGCTCCCACTTAAACACCGGCTTACCGGCAGAAGCCTGTCGGGATTCACTCACCGTGCGGAACAATTTGTAGACATAGCTCGAGCATTGTGGAAAAGAAGACACTGATTCTGGTAAAATGAACCTATGGAATACGTGGCCTGTGTTTCGGCTTTGCTATTGGTTGCTGCCTGGCATTTATTGATCTTATATTTATCCCCGATCCTCGGGCTGATCAAGCCAAATTTCAAGCACGAGACTATACCTGCCTCGTATGGGATCATAATGCTTGGTTATATGCTGGCTGGACTGGCATTTTTCGCAACATTGTTCCCTCCCACTCGTGTTTTGGTCATACCTGTGATGTTCACAGCGTCCTCTATGTGTATACTGGGATATATAGACGATGTGTTCGGCTCCAGGGAAGCTTCCGGTTTCCGGGGGCATTTTAAGATGCTCCTGTGCCAGGGTAAACTGACCACCGGCGCAGCAAAAGCCATCGGCGGTGGGATTGTGGGGATTGCAGCAGGATATTTCCTCTCTGATGGAAATATTGCCAGGTGGATACTGGCTGCCTTGCTCATACCTTTAGGAGCGAATACGCTCAACTTACTCGATTTACGTCCCGGCAGAGCTTGTGGAGTATTACTTTTTGGTCTACTGCTGGTTATGCCGTTTACGTTCAACAATGGTCACTGGGGAATAATAACTCTTGTTGCCATTATTACGCTCGCTTTTGCAATTCCTGATGGACTTGGAAAAGCAATGATGGGAGATTCCGGGTCAAACCAACTCGGTGCTATACTTGGTACTCTTGTTGCTTCACAGACCCATATACTGTTTCAAATAGCTGCGGTCATATGTATGGTTGGGATTCAGTTGTATTCGGAAAAGCATTCAATAACAGTGCTTATTGAACGAAATCCGCTGCTTAAGAAGATAGACCGCATATTGGGAGTACGTTGATTATGCCTGAGATCAAGATTGACAGAGAGAAATGCAAAGGCTGTGAGCTGTGTGTGCATTTCTGCCCTAAGGGGTGTTTGGCGATGGAGGATTCATATAACCGTCGCGGTTACAAACCCTCACAAATGCTAAAGAAAGATGACTGCACCGGCTGCGCTGTCTGCGCGTTAGTCTGCCCGGATGTAGCCATTGAGGTGTGGAGATAAACAATGCCCACAAGAAAATTAATGAAAGGCAATGTAGCTCTATGCTATGGAGCCCTGGCTGCCGGATGTGATGCGTTCTTCGGGTACCCTATTACCCCTCAAAATGAAGTCCCTGAATATATGTCCACTCTTATGCCCGAAAATGGCAGAGTGTTTGTTCAAGCAGAGAGTGAAGTATCGTCGATCAATATGGTCTACGGCGCCGCTAGTGCCGGTAAACGTTCTATGACTTCATCCTCAAGCCCTGGAGTCAGTCTTATGCAGGAAGGTATTTCCTATATCGCTGCATGTGAACTGCCCTGCGTCATTGTGAATGTTCAGCGCGGTGGTCCCGGACTTGGCAATATTTTCCCAAGCCAGGCGGACTACTTCCAGGCAGTCAAAGGCGGAGGGCACGGTGACTACAAACTGATAACTCTTGCTCCCTGGAGTGTCCAGGAGTGTTATGATCTGATGCCGTTGGCATTTGAACTGGCGGATAAATACCGAAATCCAGCGATGATCCTAATGGATGCAATTATCGGTCAGATGATTGAGCCATTGACTATGCCCGACAAGTCTGCTGTCACAGAGCACGAAAAGCCCTGGGCAACCACCGGTAACAAGGATCGAGATCACAATGTGATCAACTCACTATGGATGTTTGCGCGTGTGCTTGAAGATCTGAATATACGCATGCAGGCAAAGTATACTGCTATGCAGCGCGATGAAGTCAGATACTCTGCATTCAACACTGAGGATGCGGATATAGTGTTGATTGCCTATGGCTGTTCAGCAAGAGTATGCCGTACAGTTGTGGACATGGCTGCAGCCGAAGGATTGAAACTCGGACTATTCAGACCAATAACACTACTTCCATTCCCTACCCGGCAAATCCAAGACATTGCTGATGCAGGCAAAAAGATAATGGTCGTAGAGATGAGTCACGGCCAGATGCTTGAGGATGTGAGGCTGGCAGTTGAAGGCAGGACCAAAGTAGGATTCTATGGTCGTTCAGGAGGCAATGTGCCCAATCCAGTAGATACTCTTGCAGCCGTCAAGGCATTTGCCGAAGACAGAGTGGAGGCTTAATCATGCAACAGGTTTTTGCGAGGCCCAATGGCCTGACAGAAAATGAATTCAGTTATTGCCCTGGATGCATACACAGTATAATCCACCGGTTGATTGCTGAGATTATGGACGAACTGAATATTGTGGACACCACTGTAGGTGTTTGCCCGGTTGGCTGCGCAGTGTTTATGTATGATTATATGTCATGCGATATGATTGAAGCCTCACATGGCAGAGCGCCTGCTGTTGCAACCGGTGTTAAACGTGTTATCCCCGAAAAACTCGTTTGGGTTTATCAGGGTGATGGCGATCTGGCTTCTATCGGTATGTGCGAGACTATCCATGCCGCTGCCCGTGGAGAAAACCTCAGCGTTATCTTCATTAACAATGGAACTTACGGAATGACCGGCGGACAAATGGCTCCGACCACACTGATTGGTCAAAAGGCTACCACTTGCCCCAATGGACGCTGCGCAGAACAGGCGGGATATCCAATTAAGGTCTGTGAAATGCTCAATACTCTTGATGCCCCGGTCTACATAGAGAGAGTAGCTCCGACTACTCCTGCCGGCATTAGAAAAGCAAAAAAAGCTATCAAACACTCTTTTGAGCTACAGCTGGCAGGTAAAGGATATTCATTTGTTGAAATACTCTCAAACTGTCCAACACAGTGGAAAATGACACCTATTGAAAGCCTGCAGTTCATAGATGAGCAGACATCTAAAGTCTTTCAACCGGGTGTGTTTAGAGACAAGGAAAAATAGCACTTGTAGTTCACTCAAATGGGTTCACATCCCCCTACCCCCTTCAAAGGGGGAATAGGATGGTGCCATTCTTTATAACTGAATTGAACCCAGGCAGGGTGTTTGATAAATTTCAAAATGTATAGTTAGGGGTAGTAGATTCGAATGTCTACCTCCCCAGCTTTCAACTTCTAGTTTCAGGAGTTTATTTATGTATCAGGAAATTGTATTAGCCGGTATGGGAGGCCAGGGTGTGATGGTCATTGGCCAGCTTCTTGCCCATGCTGCGCTTATTGAGGATTTGAATGTTGTCTGGTTCCCATCCTATGGAGCTGAGACAAGAGGTGGGTCAGCTGAATGCACGGTTACTATATCTGATAAAGAAATCGGTTCACCTGTTACCAGCACACCGGATTATTTGATTGCTCTCACTCAGATAATGCTGGATAAGTTTGTGGCAACTGTAAAACCTGGCGGAACTATCTTTGTAAACACTTCACTGGCTGCAGTTCCGACATCCAGACCGGACTGCACCATCATAGAAGTTAAAGCAACTGACATTGCTGAACAGGTCGGTAGCATGATGGCTGCAAACATGGTTATGCTGGGAGCGTTCATCGGTCTTGCAAAACCAGTTAAACTTGAATCAGTTAAACAGGCAATGCTAGAAGTGCTTCCCGAAAGGCACCACAAGTTCATTCCAATCAACAGTGCAGGACTTGATCGCGGCAGCGAGTTAACAAACAAGATTGCAGTGATGTAGGTAAATATGGCTAAGACCAAGACAACCTTTGTATGCCAATCGTGCGGTTATGAATCTCCAAAATGGGTTGGAAGATGTCCGGACTGCGATGAATGGGCAACTATGGTTGAAGAACTGGTGGAAACCAATTCAGCAGCAATTAAAGGTTCGTCTGTTGGTCTTTATGCAGTTCCTACGCCTGTGACAATGATTCCATCCGGGGGTGCTGCAAGATTTCCTTGCGGCATCCACGAAATGGACAGAGCACTTGGCGGCGGTGTTGTCGCGGGATCAATGGTGCTTATCGGCGGTGACCCGGGCATTGGAAAGTCTACAATACTCATTCAAGTTGCAAACCATCTCAGCCGAAATGTTGGGCCTGTGTTGTATCTATCGGCTGAAGAATCCATTGAACAGGTCAAACTCAGAGGAAAACGAATTGGAGCTGAGCACGAAGGTCTTCTCCTTGTCTCTGAAACTAATATTAATGCAGTCGCCGAGTACGCCCAGCAATATAAACCCAAGTTCATAATAGTTGACTCCATCCAAACTGTCCACGATCCGGATCTTTCCAGCGCTTCCGGTACAGTATCTCAAGTAAGATCCTGCACCCAGAAGCTGGCTGTTATTGCAAAAGGTTCAGGAATACCAGTCTTTATAGTTGGTCATGTAACCAAAGACGGAACACTTGCCGGACCTAAAGTGTTGGAGCATATGGTAGATACAGTGCTCTACTTCGAGGGCGACAGACATCACAGCTATCGGGTTCTGCGCGCAGTCAAGAACCGCTTTGGATCAACAGATGAAATAGGTATTTTCGAGATGCGTGAAGAAGGTCTGGTGGAAGTTGCCAATCCTTCTGAAGCTCTCCTTGCCGAGAGACCTCAACACGGCGCAGGCTCTGTAGTTACTTCTACAATGGAAGGTTCGCGTCCGATACTGGTCGAGGTGCAGGCTTTGGTCGCTCCATCCTATTTCACCAGTCCTCGTAGAATGTGTCAGGGTATCGATTATAACAAGATGCTGATGATTCTGGCCGTCCTGGAAAAGAGAGTTGGACTATCTATCGGAAACAAGGATGTATACGTAAATGTCGCCGGGGGAGTCAGGATAATCGAACCTGCTGCTGACCTGGCAGTCGCTGTAGCGGTTGCGTCCAGTCTGTCGGACTGCTGCATCGAAGGATCAACCATTATTATGGGGGAAGTTGGACTGTCCGGAGAAGTCCGAAGTGTCAGTCAAGTTGAGAAACGATTGAAAGAAGCCGCCAGGCTGGGATTTGACCGAGCTATAATAGCCGGACGCAGCATAACAAAACTCACGTCAGACACTGGAGCGAGACTTTTCGGAGTTGCCAACGTCCGTGAAGCTATCGAAAATGCACTAGTTGCATCGAATCAGACCGGAGGATAACCTCAACATAATGACTAGAACAAGTATCTATACAATCACACTTATATTCTGTGTCATAACCACAGCGCAGATATCATGGGGCGGTTCATGGTCGGGATGGAGAGGTGATGGCTCGGGAATATCCACCGAAACCGGTGTGCCGATGTCCTGGGACAGATCGAGCAACATATTCTGGAAGACAGTAGTACCCGGAGAAGGCAGCTCATCTCCCATAGTCTCAAAAGGCAAAGTTTTTCTAACGAGTTCATCTGACTCCGGTAAAACTAGACACATTATATGTCTTGATGCTGTGAGCGGCAAATTGCTGTGGGACACTACCGTATCTATTGATAAAGTCGGGCAGACACATCCATATTCCGGTTACGCAGCCCCTACCCCGGTCACTGACGGTAAATTAGTCTATGCATTTTTTGAGTCTCCAGGATTGGTTGCCGTGGACTACACAGGAAAGATCATTTGGACTTGCCCTGTTGGTCCAGTCAACAACATCTATAATCTGGCGTCCTCTCCGGTGATCTGCAATGACTTGATCATTATTACTGTTGACCACTTTGGGGATTCATTCATTGCTGGAGTTGAGCGTTCAACAGGTAAAATGCGCTGGAAGACTAAGCGGGTTCCATCTCTAAACTATTCAACACCAATCATAGTCAAGAATCCGGATCGCACCCTGGTCATAATGAACGGAACTATTATTCGAGCCTATGATGCAGCAACTGGAAATGAAGTATGGAACTGCAAAGGGATGACAGATGCTGTTTCACCAAGCCCAGTTCAGATGGACGGCCTGATATTATGCACATCGGGACGAAATGGACCTACGGTGATTTTAGATCCCAAGGGAACCGGTGATGTCGCTGAAACATGTGTGCTTGCACTGATGCCGACTGGCGGACCGTATGTTGTGTCTCCAATTGCAGCATACGGGTTATTTATGGTTCCAAATGACAATGGAACACTGCGTGTATATGACCGCTCGGGAACGTTTCTGTTTGAGAACAGGTTCCCTGGTCAGTTTACATCATCCCCGGTTGCGATAGAAAGCCACATCTACTGGACCAGCGAACGAGGAGAAACATATATATTCAGTATCGGCAATGCAACAAAACCAGCGTTCAATTTGATACGTATAAACAACATTGGCGAGAGAGTAATGGCTTCCCTGGCAATTGCTGATAAAAGAGTTTATATACGGACAACTGGACAACTCTACTGCATATCCGGAACAAAGAAGCTGGCTTACAAACCGAAACCAGCCTCCCCTGCTCCTTCTTATGCAGACCTGAAGGAACGCATATTGAGCCATCCGGGTATTGATGAAGGTAACCCAAATGTTGCTATCAGAGTTGAATTGGTAGATAAGATGGGATTGGTCAAAGATCCTGATGCACCTGAATTCCTGAAAAAGATCATCATGGAAGACCACTGGGATGTCAGTGAAACTGCTATGCGAACTCTTGGTAAACAAGGAGACGCAGCCTTGCCTGTCCTCCTGGAATTGACGACAGATTATAGACAATGGGTGAGAACACTCTCCTGCCAGGCACTGGGTGTACTGGCTAATCCTGAGTCGATCACGGCACTTACTAAAGCTGCAACTGATGGTGACAAGATCGTTCGGTTGGCTGCTCTGCAAGCGTTATTATCTGTAGGTAGACACAACCCGCAAACATTGGATTCAGTAATGAGTGTCCTTGATTCGCTGTTCAAAGACCCCGAAGGTATTGTGAGGGCTGCGGCTGCACGTGAAGCAGTAGTTTCTGGAATGTCTGATGCGTGGAAAACACGCATTCAAGCCAACTTGAAAGCATTACTCGTGGACTCAAATCCGATTGCAGCAGCCAATGCAAAATTATCACTGGCAAAGCTCAACAGGAAGGTCGCAAAGTGAATCCCAACAAGGCTGCAGCTATAATTCCAGGGGTCGTGCTGCTATCATGCGCGTTCGCCCTGGTTTATTGGCTGTCGGCTGGTAAATCACCAATAAAATCAGATCTTCGTGAGCCAATAAAAGATTACGTACCTATGGTAGCTACACCGCAGAATGTTGGCGGCGAATCAACTGTGCCGCCAGCAGGCACCACTCAGCAGCAGGGCACTACTGCATCTTTGCCAACAGCCCCATTATCGATACAAACTCCTGGAACCACTGCAGAACCGCCTCAAATACCTGGAGCCTGGACAATGTTCCGTGGCGCTAATTCAGACAATATAAGCACAGACCCAACTCCTTTAGCAACCCAATGGGCACCTGGAATGCCTAAAGTCCTCTGGTCATTGGATGTCGGAGAAGGGCATGCGGGAGTTGCAATACTAAACAGCAGAGTTTATATGCTGGATTATGACCGTGCTGCCCAGGCCGATGTGTTGCGGTGCTTATCGCTTGCAGATGGCAAACAGTTGTGGAGTTATTCTTATCCAGTCAGTATAAAACGCAACCACGGTATGTCTCGAACCATACCTGCTGTGACAGACAAGTTTGTAGTAACCATTGGCCCCAAGCTTCAAGTTGTCTGCGCAGATTCTAAATCCGGTAAGCTGCTGTGGACCAAAGACCTTGTGAAGGAATTCGGATCAGTAGTTCCTCCATGGTATGCAGGCCAATGTCCACTGATCGATGGAAATCGTCTGATCATTGCTCCATCCGGCCCAAAAGTCCTGATGGTCGGTATTGACTGCGCGACTGGGAAAGTCTTGTGGCAGACTCCAAATACTAATGGCTGGACAATGACACATTCATCCGTTACTCCTGCCACTCTACTTGGCAAGCGTACATATATTTACTGCGGAAGCGGGGGAGTAGCCGGAGTATCTGCATCGGATGGAAAACAGCTCTGGCAGACTCTGGATTGGAAAGTACGGATAGCCAATGTGCCATCCCCTGTTCCAGTTCCCGGGAACAGAATATTCTTCTGCGGAGGTTACAATGCAGGGAGTATGATGATACAATTAAGTGGAAGTGGTTCGAATATTCAAATTAAACCTGTTTATTCACTACAGCCGCGCATATTCGGTTCTGACCAACAGACACCCATTTTATATAAGGGCTGTATATATGGTGTGATTCCTGGAGGTCAGTTAGTATGTCTGAGTCTTGATGGCAAGCAGTTATGGAACAGTGGTGCAGACCGTTTTGGCCTCGGTCCATATGTAGCGGCAGGCGGACGTCTGTTTTTACTGGCTGACAGGGGCATATTAAGTTTGGTTAATCTCAGCCCCAATGGCTATAAGAAGTTAGCACAGGCGCAGGTACTCACCGGCAGCGATGCCTGGGCTCCAATTGCAGTCGCCGGGGGTCGTATGATAATGCGTGACCTTACAAGGTTAGTCTGTCTGGATATGTCTGGTAAGTGAAGTAGCGGAGAATTACAAGTGAAAGCAATTAGAAATACAGTTAGTAATGTCAGTTTCAGTAAAATGATTCTTTTGGCAATATCTGTAGTCTTAGTCTCAATAATTGCCTCCGGCTGCGGACGACGATCACGAAATACGGCGATGGATGATTACAATACTCGTATCAAAAGATTATCGAAATCCAACTCAGCGGATTTACTATACTCAGAAACAGATGAATACAGTGTTAATCTGGATCAGGCACGCGGTATTGCTGTAGATAGTCGGGATAAGATTTATGTTGTTGGGGATCGAAGCATTCTGACTTACACTTCTACAGGAGCTTCTCTTGATTCAATTCCAATGGAATACGCACCTTATGCTATAACTGTTAATGATGAAGATAATATTTTCGTTGCCTTGCAGGATCATGTGCGAGTCTTCACCTCGCAAGGTTTGAATAGTAGTGTCTGGGAAACTCGAGGAGTCGGAGCTCGTTTTTGCTCTATATCGTCGAATGGCACTGATGTATTTGTAGGAGATGCGGGAAACAAGGAAGTCCTTCACTATGACACCAGCGGTAAACTGTTGAGTGAGATAGGCAAAGGAACTTTTGTGGTTCCCAGTCGTCATTTGGATGTATGCGCAGTTCCAGGTGGTAAAGTGTGGGCTGTTAATCCGGGTAAACACTCTATTGCTCTTTATAGTGGTGGCGGAAGCAGCACTAACTCCTGGGGAACATTGTCTTCGGACATCAAGGGATTTACTGGTTGCTGCAATCCGACGGATATTGCTTTGACCAAAGACGGTTATTTTGTCACTTCTGAAAAAGGTATACCACGCGTAAAGATATATGACCCAAAAGGCAATTTTGTTTGTATCGTCGCACCAGCGGAAGTTTTTGATTCTACCGCTGACAGCCTGGATCTGGCTGTAGATTCCAAGGGTAGAGTGCTGGTGCTGGATGCCACAAGGAAATGCATTCGGGTCTTTGAACGCAGGAGCAAGTCTAAGAAATGAAACACGATCCTGAGAGAAGAGAGTTCATTAAGACTCTAGGCCGCTGGACTTTACTTGGAATACTTGTAGTTGGCGGATTTGAACGAATATCTCTACGCAAGAAGAACAGTGATGTATGTGTATCCGATGGTATATGCAGCCGATGTGGCACTCTGAAGTCATGTGACCATCCATCTGCCTTGTCATTGAAACAATCTAACCCGCATTATTGATGATTAACTCAGCTGTTGTCCCTACTGACATACAAATGCCAGGCTTGGTGAATAAAGCGGGCTAAGTAAATAAACTGAAGCAAAACTCTTCCAGGAAACAAAACCTATGCCTAAAGACAACAAAATTACCAGACGTGAACTACTCAAGCAGGGGCTTTGGTATGGAGGTGTTTTGGCGCTTGGCGGAGCATTAGGAGCTTCTGCCGGCAGCGGTCAGAAGTCTGAAGTTTGGCAGATAGACCCTTATAAATGCACCCAGTGTGGCAAGTGTTCAACTGAGTGTGTTTTGACACCATCTGCCGTAAGGTGTGTCCATGCTCACAGGATGTGTGGATACTGCAAACTCTGCACTGGATTCTTCAGACCAGATCCGAACGAGCTTACCGAAGCCGCAGAAAACCAGCAGTGCCCAACAAACGCCATCAGACGCAGGTTTGTAGAAGATCCATACTTCGAATATACCATCGACGAAAGTCTCTGCGTTGGCTGTGCAGTCTGTGTAAAAGGATGCACGTCTTTCGGCAACGGGTCCTTATTTCTCCAGATACGGCACAATATTTGTCTGAATTGCAACCAGTGTTCAATTGCTGCTGCCTGCCCATCACATGCGATATCCAGAGTTCCTGCTTCTAAGCCATATATAATCAAGACTGGACAGGAACCTAAATGAAGAAAATCTTGTCCACTTCCATCATATTAACTTTCCTGAGTTTAAAGTCCTGGGCAGTTGAAAGATTTCCACCACCGGATTTTAGCCCTGGTTACAAGATGCCTGTCTTTCTAACTCCTGCTCCCAGAGCTGAATGGTTTACATTCCTTGATATTGGGATGCTGATTCTGGCGCTGACACTGGCGACCTATTTCGCCATTTTTCGCAGGAGTAGAAGAGGGCTTGTAATTCTTTCAATATCTTCTCTCCTTTATTTCGGATTCTACAGGCACGGTTGCATCTGCCCTATCGGCTCTATTCAGAATGCTGCACTTTCCGTTTTTGGCAGTGGATATGTGATGCCGGTGGTCGTTGGAGTCTTCTTCCTGCTCCCACTAATCTTCGCATTGTTTGCCGGGAGAGTATTCTGTTCCAGCGTATGTCCACTCGGGGCAATTCAAGAACTGGTACTAGTAAAGCCACTCAGAACTCCTGAATGGTTGAACTATATTCTGGGTGGAATACCGTGGATTTATTTAGGATTCGCGGTGCTTTTTGCAACTACAGGCTGCAGCTTTATTGTCTGCAAATATGATCCATTTGTTCTGTTTTTCAGATTCGGTGGACCGGTGGAAATGATCATAGCTGGATCTATATTCCTGGTCATTGGGTTGTTTATCGGCAGGCCATACTGTAGATTTTTCTGTCCTTATGGTGCATTATTGCGACTATTGTCTCCAATCTCACGCTGGCGGATTACCGTTACTCCGGACAAGTGTATAAAATGCAGGCTCTGTGAAAATGCATGCCCGTATGGTGAGATCCGCTATGCGACACAGGAAAGGACTAAGGTAGGAACAACTGAAGGCAGACGCAGACTCCTGCTGCTTCTCACGGTTCTACCTGTGTTGATGGTTTCTGGTTACTTTGCAGGAAAATATGCAGCGCCGTCTTTAGCTGTTGTTCACCCGGAAGTGCGGCTTGCAAACCAATTGTGGAGTGAAGATCACGTCAAGGGTACCAAGACTAACGAAGAATCCGATGCAGTACGGCAGCAAAACAGGCGCAAGTCTGATGTCTACAAAGCAGCCTTACTAGTTGAATCAAATTTCGCGAAGGGAACACCGCTTTTAGGAGTGTTTCTAGGGATTGTTTTTGGTATAAGACTTATATCACTCAATGTCCGTCGACATAGAGAAGACTATGAGGCTGACTCAGGTGGATGTGTTGCCTGCGGCAGATGTTATTCGTCTTGTCCTGTTGAACGAGCGAAACATGGTGATCCCGAGGCTATACGTATATTGGAGGAGTATTCATGAGTACAACTCTTCGAAGTCAGACAGATACTCCGAGGGACATTCCCGCATCGTTGTGTCAGTCAACGTATTATGCATGCATTATATCGTGCACTTTTCTAGCCATTGTGCTCTCATTATTCATATATAATCATGTTAAGATGTCATCTGTAGACCCTCAAGCCAACAAACAGATTGTAAAACTGGTACAGCGTCTGTCTAAGTCGCCCAAGAATATTGCGATCAAGGAACAGATACGCCAGACTGACAAAGCTTTGAGAGCAGAATATTTTCACAGGCTGGCGTTTTCTGACAGAGGTAACTATATCCTGGGGTTTGCCTGCGTATTAGTAATTTTGACTGCTTCATCCGTTTTCGCAATGAAAAAAAGTGTTCCGGGGATATCACAAGAACCTGTTGATACCACCAAATACAATAACCTGGCTACAATTGGTTCAGCTGTAGTTGCGGTAATTGTGATATCTTTTCTATCTGCACAAGCTATCAATAAGCCACTTGACCTGTCAACCGGATACAAAGAAGCCATTACTCGAGAAAAACCACTCACTGGTGGAACAGCAATTATTGCATCTGCTCCGTCTACTCAACCAGTTAATAAGACACCTGAGTCAACGACTACTACTGAGGCTCCACCTGCAGGGATCACTCCACCAACACCGGTTCTTCCTGCACTACCCGGGATGGCTGGCATGGTGGTTAAAACAGATAAAAAACCTGTAAAGAACGCACCAGCAAACAAATCGATAGAAACAGCTGTAAAGCCTGAACCTAAACCGCCTGCGCTGCCACCGGTTGTGACGGTACCTTATGTAGAATCGGATTACAGTCCCGCACCGACCGATGTGCTGATTAACTGGCCGATGCTCCGTGGACCTGGTGGAATTGGTGTTATTACGGCTTCAAACTATCCTGTCAAATGGAATGGAGCAGCTGGAGAGAATATTCTGTGGAAGACCGACATCCCTCTGCCTGGATGGAACTCACCTGTAGTGTGGGGCGACAGAGTCTTTATGACTGGCGCCAGCGTCGATAAAAGAGAGCTATATTGCTTTAGCGGTGAAGACGGGAAGATTCTGTGGTCAAAGCAGCTTGATTTCATAGACCCGGCAATGAAGAAACCACAGGTCATGGAGGATACAGGATATGCTCCTGCGACTTGTGTCACAGACGGCAAAAGAGTTTTTGCTGCATTTCCAAATGGCGATCTCTTCTGTTATGACTATGACGGAAATCAGGTCTGGAAGAAATCTTTCGGGCTCCCGGACAATATGTATGGACATGCCTCAAGTCTGGCTATGTATAAAAACCTCCTTATAGTCCAGTTTGACCAGGGGAACTCTGCAGATTCCGGGAAGTCAGCTATATATGGTTTGCAGGCAAAAGATGGCGGAATTGTCTGGCGGACTCTCAGAGCTGTGCCCAATTCGTGGACTACCCCGGTAGTTATAAATGATGGGGCAGCTGATATTGTTGTAACTATAGCCAGTCCCTGGATGACGGCTTACGCCCCATTGACCGGTCTGGAACTCTGGAAAGCTAATGTAATGTCAGGTGATGTTGCTCCCTCCCCTGCTTTTGCTGATGGAGTCGTGTATGTTGCAAACATGGGCTCATACACGTCTGCTGTGAAGACAGGTGGAAGTGGCGATGTAACCAAATCCAATATCCTCTGGCGTACATCTGAAAATCTGCCGGATATTTCCAGTCCCGTTGCCTCCAAAGGACTATTGTATATGGTAACCACGGACGGTACCTTAACCTGCGTCGATGCAAGTAATGGCCAAAAGAATTACGAGCACTCATTTGATGTGACAGTTAATGCATCGCCAATTGTTATAGGAAACCAGGTCTATCTGCTGGACGCTCAGGGAACTATGCATATTATTACGGCTGCTTCTGTATTCGCCGAAGAATCGAAGGGCTCTGTGCCTGATAAGACTCTGGCAACACCGGCCTTTGCCAAGGGCCGCATATATATCAGGGGTTCGAAAACACTATACTGTATCGGGGTAAAGCAGTGAACCTGAATATTATTGAAAACACTGCAATTGATCTCACTTTCGTAGATAAAATCGTATCAGAGCAAGGAACCGCACAGTCATCTTTGATCCCAATACTCCAGCATATCCAGGAATACTACCAGTATCTTCCGGATGAGGCATTACGCAGAGTCTGTGAGCTTACGGATATCACGCCGGCATCGATTACCAGCGTTTCTACTTTCTACTCTCAATTCAGACATAAGCCAGTCGGACGCCATCTGGTCAGCATCTGCCATGGAACAGCCTGCCATGTCAAAGGTTCTGAGTTGGTACACCAGGCGCTTGAACGGTATCTGAAGATCAACGACGGAAACGATACCGACCCGGATGGAGTGTTTACTCTTCAAAGAGTTGCATGTCTGGGCTGCTGCACTTTGGCTCCGGTTATGCACGTAGATGGAGTAACTTACGGGCACCTGTCTCCCGATGATGTTTCCAGGTCTTTGCAGGACTTTCTGATACTGGAAAAGCGCGGACATGTGCCTGACAGATATGCTCCACTGGACAAAGCTCCTGATGGTCTGTTTGAAATCCGAATCGGTATGGGATCGTGCTGTAAAGCTGGCGGAAGCGCTGAAGTTAAAGCAGCAGTAGAGAAAGCAGCCCAGGAATCCGGAAATGCAATCACGATTAGACCGGTTGGATGCGTTGGGATGTGCCATCAGACTCCATTACTGGAGATTGTGACTGACAAAGGCTCAGAGATGTATGCCAAAGTAAATCCTGAGGACGCTGGACGAATAGTCAGACAGCACCTTAAGCCCAAGGGAATATTGCGAAAGATCAAGCACGCATTCTCTGATACCATCGACGGTTTACTTACTGATGAAGTCTGGGAGAATGTCAGCCGGTATTCGCTGGATGTCAGAGATACTCCGGTATGCGCATTTCTTGGGAAACAGCAGCGTATTGCGACGGAATACTGCGGAGAGATCGACCCGATCGATCTGCCTGAATATGAAGCCCGTGGTGGTCTGCAGGCACTGCGGAACTGTCTGAGTAAAGCTAATCCTGATGAAATAATCCGCACGGTCAACGACTCAGGATTGCGCGGTAGAGGAGGCGCTGGATTTCCTACCGGCAGCAAGTGGACACTGGTAAGAAACGCCAAAGCAGAGCTTAAGTATCTTGTATGTAACGGAGACGAAGGCGACCCTGGAGCGTTTATGGACAGAATGATTCTGGAGTCGTATCCATTCAGGGTGCTTGAAGGAATAGTTATTGCAGCATACGCCGTTGGCGCAACCAAAGGGGTATTGTATATCCGTGCCGAGTATCCTCTTGCAGTCAAACGAGTATCTGAAGCGATCGAATTGTTCAAGGAGAAGGGATTGTTGGGCAATAATATCCTTGGCAGCGGACATTCACTTGAACTATCGATAATGGAAGGCGCCGGAGCCTTTGTCTGTGGAGAAGAAACCGCACTTATTGCTTCTATTGAAGGTAAGCGAGGAACTCCTGCTCTACGACCACCCTATCCTGCTCAAGAAGGCCTCTGGGGACACCCTACCCTGGTAAACAATGTTGAGACATTCGCAATGTTGCCATGGATCATGCGAAACGGTGCGAAGGCGTTCTCATCCATCGGCACATCCACAAGCAAAGGAACCAAAGTATTCAGTCTTGCAGGCAAGATTGTGCGCGGTGGACTTATTGAAGTACCTATGGGAACCAGCATCCGGGAGATTGTTGAAGAAATCGGCGGTGGAGTTGCTGACGGCAAAAAGCTGAAAGCTGTGCAAATCGGCGGACCGTCCGGTGGATGCATACCTGAGAGCCTGGCTGACACTGCAGTAGACTATGAAGCTTTGACATCAGTTGGAGCCATAATGGGCTCTGGTGGGCTTGTAGTGATCGATGAATCCGATTGTATGGTAGAGATATCAAGATACTTCCTGGAGTTCACACAGCGGGAGTCTTGCGGTAAATGCACTTTCTGCAGAGTGGGCACGCGAAGGATGCTGGATATCCTTGAGAAGTTGTGTATCGGCAAAGGAACAATGGCTGATATTGCAAAACTTGAAGAACTTGCTCTGGAAGTTAAGAAAGGCAGCTTATGTGGGCTTGGACAGACTGCTCCGAACCCGATACTGTCCACTCTCCGGCACTTTAGACACGAGTATGAGGCTCATACCAGGGGCATCTGCCCAGCCGGACACTGTAGAGCACTTATTTCTTTCTCAATCAATGACCGCTGCATAGGCTGCACAAAATGCGCTCAGAAATGCCCGGTTGGAGCGATTGCATTCACTCCATACGAGAAACACGCTGTTGACGACGACAAGTGCATCAGATGCGGCACGTGCAAGCATATCTGTCCGGTAGATGCTGTCGAGATAACTTCAGGTTAGCCCGAGGCTATCGTCGAATAACATATACTTCAAAGAAAACTCTGTCCACCCTTCGACTTTGCTCAGGATGAACGGAATTTTCTTATAAATATGCTTTTCTCTTATACAGACTACAACGGTTCGCACCATTCGTCATATAGTGCGATAATGTTTTCGAATGGGTCTTTGGCTTGCCATTCGCACTGGGCTATAACTCCACCTTTGCCAGTGTCCAGGGATTTGCGGACTCGCTTGACTGCATTACGGACATCGTTGGTATTAGCGAATGGCAGAATATTCTGACGGTCCATTTCACCCCAGAATGTGATCTTTCCCTTATACTTCTCCCCCAGCCCTTCTATATCCATGCAAAAGAGCTGTGAGTTGAATGCACTAACACCCATCTCAATTAAGTCCGGATAAATCGCTTCGGTGAATCCGTCTGAGTGGAAGAACACGAACTTGCCGGATGCCCGGATGATATCACAATACTCTTTGTAAAGAGGTTTATAGAACTCCCGCCATTTGTCCGGGGAGATTAACAAAGATGTCTGCGTTCCCCAGTCGTCCATGAACATAATGGCATCGACATCGGTTGCCGCCCACATACGCATTTCTCGGACATAAAACTCGTGCAACATATCTCTGAGTTTGTACGCCCCAGGTTCCCCATACGCCAGGTCCAGGAACAGGTTTTCTGTGCCACGGACAAACTGCATCCTTTCGAAGGGCCTGGTTTCAGTGCCAGCCAGTATGAAAGCATCTGATTCAGCACAACTCTTGTTGACTTCTGAAAAATCTGCACCGTCCAGCAATTCCCATGGCAATTTATATGAGTCCAGATCATCCCAGGTCCGGATCGGATAATCCTTAACTTCTCCGATAACGCCGTATTCTGCCACATGCCACACGGAACCCCAGGCATCAACGTTTGAGCCTATTTCATATGGTTGACCTTTTACCCTTGGCGAAGCACCATAACTAACCTTCGGACCACCAATATCCATCGGGAACTGCTCGTGCAACGCCACCAGGTTCTCTTCACAGTATCTATTTACAGAAGGTAGAGTCCACAGATTTCGTGGAACTCTGTCGGGATTTTCAAATTTCAGGGTTCTGGTAACTCGTTCTCTAGAAGTCATATCAGTTATCTCTCTCGCCTTTTCTAAAGATGATGAATTATTTTCCAGCAGCTAAAATCGCATGTACTTCGAATATATGGCCGTTGCTGGCTGGAGCTTTTTCTTCCAGTACTTTTATTCGCACTTTGTGAATGCCAGGTCCCAGATTTCTGCCAAGAATAGCATAGCAGGAGTAGCCTCCCCAGTCCTGGTCAAACCAACCGTCCAATTTCACCGGTTCATGGTCATCAACCCTGGCTTCAGCCATTCCCATGTCTCGTTTAATCTTGAAATACATAATACTGACTGTATCACCTGCCACATTAAATTCCAGTTCAGCACCGGCTTTGTCCGCAGTCCAGCACTTACCAAAGCCCCATGCATTTCCAAATCCCCACCCATTATTAGAAGTTGGGACTAGATTATCAGCGTTGTAAAGATGTGCGAATTCAAAGATATCACTGAACAAAGGTTTGGGCACTTTGGCCAATCTACCCGGTTTGGTTCCGGAGTGGAGACCTGCAAGGACTGTATCGAATACTCTTGTTACAAAACCGGCATAGTAGGCATGCCCAGCATCATTGGGATGAACCACGTCAGCCAGGAAATCCGTCCACTTCATGTTGCCTGACTCAACTTCAGGGACGAGAGCATCGCGTGCACTGAGCATAGGCAGCTTGTAATGGAATCCAACCTTGGAATGCCATTCCTGCGCATTGCCACCAGCATTGTTCAAAGTGAAAAGCAATAAAACTGGAGGCTTGTTGGCACTGTTTAGAGCCTGGCGGACAACACCTTCCAGGGTTTCGGCATTCAACTGGTCGTTTCCGTCATTGAGTGAAAACTCGCAAACAACGACATCAGGATTGTATTTAAGAAGATCATTATATTCTCTGTGAGCCGCAATAAGAGAACCTGTTGCGCCAATACCAGCATTCACCAACTTGACGTCAGCTTTGGGGAAATGGTCTTTCCACCACTTAGCTACAAGGCTGGACCAGTTCTTATCAGGTGTGCTGGCTAATGCTCCCTGTGTTATGGATCCCCCAATAGTACCAACTACAAATTTACCGCCTTTTTCTGCCTTTTCAATTGCTCTCTGAATACGTGCAACATCTCCCATACTGACCAGCGATCGTTCGTACACTTTGTCCCCCAGTTTTATGGGTTCTGCAGAATTAACAGCAGAGACTCCAAATATAAAAAGTGCAGCAATTAGTGCACATGTTGCGAATCTAGACATAATCTATACTCCTGTGTCCGGAAACAAGCAACGTCAACGAATCAGAATTGTTTCGCCTGACAGAAGCAATACTTTCAACCCAAGTCGATTGGACTGAACCAAGCCGTGTCTACCTGAAACTATCTTTGCTGACTTTGGATTAATTTTCATTATAGAAGCAGGCTGCAAAACCACTTCAACGTCCGAAGTAGCACTTACCTTGAGCCCATTGGCGTCCCACATAAGCATTACATTAGTCGGATGTTCAGCAGTAAAAGACAACGTTTGAGACTTATAAGTGGTTCCACCAACAATAAGCGTATTCCTGCCTTTGAATGCATATCCTGCATAAACGCTGCTCTTATCATCAAACATGGTGATGCTTCCTGTAAGTTTGCCCTTACTGACATATGTGTTCAGCATCTTAATTCCATAAGCGATGGGTTTAGGACGGGCAGTCGGAGTGCCATCGTAGTGGAACATACCATATGCTTCATTTTCTGAATATCCTGATGGAGCTACCCAGTTAGCCATTACCCTCTGCGTTGGTATAGGCCAGTCGTTTAATTGCCATTTCATACAACCATCCTGACCGTTTGCAAGAGATGCCAGATAGTGCGCCATCTCAGCTACACTGGAAGCGTACTCGTCCGTTACAATCACCGGATCACCATTGGAGTATCCAAACTCCCCAAGAGTGATCGGTTTGTTTGGCCATATCTTTGCCAAAGACGGTATATCCTGAGTCCTGTAACGAGGGTCCGGACGTCTGCCGACAGGACTGTGCCCATATTCGTGGAAGCTCACAAAATCCAACTGTGAATTGGTCGGAAGGCATACCATCGGGTGATCATAACCAACCGTCACCAGGAATCTCTTTGATACCAACTTAATGGCATCTACCTGGGGAGTAATCCAGTTGGAAAAAGTCTCATTAGTTGCTGCAAAGACCTGCTTCCAGGGATCCGAATCAGGAAGGCTGGCATACGCTTCTAGTGCCTTTGTAGACTGAGGCCAGCCCCACCTGTCGTAGTCTTTTCCTATGATGCTGAATGCTGCGTATATATCCTGCAATTCTTCCTGTGTCTTGAACTCAGCAGAAATCCTGGGCCAATCAGGACGTGTTTTGACCCAATTGTCGACCTGCTCTTTATCATATGATCCCGGGAACTTCGAATAAGCATGAAGCTTCATCAAAGGACTGGGTTCGCCATTCTTCCTTAATCCAGCTATCTCTCCGAACTGGGGCTCATTACGAAGGTCGAAGCCAATTACCATTGATTCATCTTTGTATGCCTGGGCAAATGACCTTGCCTGTTCACCAATCTCTTCTACATTCTTTGCCCAGCATGCCATGTGAATAAGCAGGTATATGTGATATTTACGAGCAAGTGCAAGCAGTGTTTCGCGCGCACGAGGATTGTCTCTGAAGTCCCCTATCCATATCCGCATAGAGTTGACCCCAAAGTCATGTGCTCTCCTGAAGTCAGACTCAATCAGTACCGGGTCGAAACTGGCTTTATCGAAGTAGCAAATCCGGTCAAAATAGCCGAGATAATTGATTCCGGTAAGGAAGAGGCGTTTGCCGTTGATATCAAGCAGATGTTTGCCATCAGAGCTGATTCTGACGAAACCAGTCTTGATTTTACCAGTGCGTTTGAGCATGGAAGCACGGCGTTTATCGTTGTTAGATTTCCCCCATTTAACCAGATCCTTATCACTCATTGATATTAATGCTTGAGCAAGACTGGCGTTAAATGCCCTGGTTCGGTAAAAATCAGGTTCATTTATTCCGTAAATGAGCCATTTGGAGCCTTTAAATTCGCCATTATAGTTTACCAATAGACCGGCTGCCCAACCCCTTCGGCGACCGTATTTATCATGCGTCGAAAGTAGTGGAACATATTCTGATCTGTTGGCAAGCGCATATGCAAAAGCAGATGGACCGGTGTATTTGCCATTGCAACTTAACTTACGATCGATAACGTTCTGACCAGTGTATGCACGGACTGAACTTCCATCTGATATAAAGTCAGAGGGGTCATTTCCGAAAACATTTACTGTATCTTCAAGGGTGGCGCCTATCTTTTCGGCAACTGGAAGCCTGGCTGTTGCGACTTCATCGATTTGGATACTACAATCGGCTTCAGCATCCAGACCAGCTTCTCCGGCAAGTCCGAACCCAAATGTAGCAGCGTCACTGAGTTTCAGATGTCCTCCAGGTCTCTGCACACGGTCATTTGCATCAACTATGCTGAAGCTGTTCTCATCGAATGAATAGAACTTCCAATTTTCAGTTAAGTCAATCACTATTTTCCAGCGAGTGCCATCTTTTTCATCCAATTGGACAAAGGCTTTCGGACACTTGCCAGAAGCACGTCTGGCCCAGAATGATATGACATTGTGGTCTGCAGGGATCAATTTATCTAGTGGGGTTGCGTGCATATCCCAGTCCCAGGGCTTGAAACCTTTTATATCCGCAGAAAGAGCGCTGCCGAATTTACCTTTAACATAAGATATTCCAGTGGGTCGTTCGGGATGATTGGTGTACCTGGTCCATTTGATTGTATCGGAGGATTCCATACTCAGAATGGTCTTCTCGGGTTTGATATTGGCTGCCAGGTTTGCAAGCTGCGCGCGTGAATACCATTTACCCTGAATGTATTTAACAGGATTTGAAAATGCCCGTCCACCGAGTAGAACCAAATCTCCACCAGCCCGGACAAAACGCTTGATGTTTTCTGTTGCATCGGCAGGGAAATGTGGACTATCTACAACAATCAGGCACTGCCAGGTGTTGCTGGAAAATTCAGTTGAAACTATCTGGTCGACAGTCACAAGGGTTGCATTTAATCCGGATTTCCTGAGAGAGGAAATTATACTCACAGGAACTGTGTTAGTCGACTGCATTGGACTGTTGATTACAGCAATCCGATATGAACTGTCTGCAACAGCGGATGTCTGCGCGAGAAATATAACGGCAATTAAAACCACTGTGAGGAATGCACATATATATGCATTCCTCACAGCTATACAATTAATGACTGGCAGCGTCAATCCTATCGACCTCCGAGACCAGAAAGCTTTATGCCTTCTACAAAGTATCTCTGGTTGAAGACATACAGTAGAATCACGGGTATAACCACCATCATAGAAGCAGCCATCAGTTGGGTGTAGTTGGTTGTGTGCATACCAACAAAATAGGTCAATCCAATCGGTAGTGTTCTAAGTGTTTCCGATATGGTAACGACTAAAGGCCACATAAAACTACCCCAGAAACCCATGAACGTAAATGTTGTCAGCGTTGCAAGCGCTGGCTTCGAAAGTGGGATAATGACGTTAATCCATGTCCCAATGTAACTGCAACCGTCTATCCTGGCCGCATCTTCCAGCTCCTCTGGTAAACCCATAAAGAACTGTCGGAGCATAAACGTCCCATATGCGCTGAACATACCAGGAACAATCAGAGCCATATAGGTGTCGATCCAGTGGAAATGTTTGAGGATTACAAACACCGGAATCATTGTGACAGAGCCGGGTATCATCATCGTCGCAAGATATCCCAGGAACAGTTTATCTCTTCCGGGGAATTTGAGTCTGGCGAACGCATATGCAGCCATGGCGCTGGTTAACACCTGACCGAACGTTCCAACAATAGCAATAAACAGACTGTTTAAATACAACCTGAACAGATTAACTTCGTTCCATGCATCAGGATAATTCCCCCACCATGCACGGATTTTATTCGCACCGGTACCTACATCATGCCATAACAAGTGTTTGGGGATCCACTGCACACCACCGGAGACACTGAAAACCTCATTAGGTTGTTTGATCGATGTCACTGCCATCCACAGAAAAGGGATGACCATCGTAATTCCACCTATTATCAGGACAAGATACGTAAGAATCTTGGTGCTCAGCTTTATCTTATTCATAGGTCACCACTCTTCCGCCAACTTTCCACGTTACCAGCGTAAGTATCAAGATGACCGCAAATAAGAACCATGCAATTGCGCTTGCATAACCCATATTGAACTTCTCAAATGCATTGGTATACAGATAATATTCAACTGTTGTGGTACTTCCGGCGGGACCTCCGCCAGTCATAACCCTTGCAGTGGTGAAACCTGATTGCAGTCCTCCAATGATACTCATAACCAGTATGAAGAACGTTGTGGGGCTGATCATCGGCCATGTAACAGACCAGAACTTCATCCACGGCCCCGCACCATCCAATTCAGCAGCTTCATACATAGATGGGGGAACTCCTTGAAGAGCAGCCAGATAGAGGATCATGTTCATGCCTCCGAGGCCACCCCAAAGTCCCATTATCATAAGGGACGGTTTAGCCCACTGAATAGCACCCAGCCAGTCAGGAGGAGTCGTCATGAATACGTTCAAGCCTGAGAAGACTTGCCCTCCGAAAGCCCCGATCAATATGAACGTTGCTATACCTGATATGACAACCAGGATTTTATAAAGCCATTCAGGCCAGAACAACTTTAATTTGTCGCAAATCCATTGCACAAGAGCAAGAATAGCAGCTATTGAGCCGATGATAGCCAATCCCAGGAACGCACTGCATACTATCACAAAAGGAATAGCCAGAGCTTTGTGTGAGAATATCACACCTCCAACATTTCTCAGGATATCATTAAGCAGACCAACGTCCTCGTTATACAGATACTTCCAGAGGATCAGAAGCGCTACACCTCCTGAAACAGTAGGCAAGAAGTATATTGTTCTGAAGAAGACCATTCCCTTGAGTTTTTGGTTCATCATCAGGGCAAAAATCAAGCTGCCTACCATACCGATAGGGATTCCTATCATCAGATAGATGGTGTTATACAGATATTGCCAGAAAAACGGATCGTTCGGCATCATTTGTCCATTTTCGGAATGGAACCCGAGCAGATTGACGAAATTTTCTATTCCTACCCATACAGGCGGTTTAAACACGTTCCAGTGTGTAAATGCCATGGCCATAGACAGAATTACCGGAATAGATGTGAAGACAATGAATCCCAGTAGATTTGGCAATAGAAATCCGTATGCTGCCAGGGCTTCACGCTTGCGAGTACCCATAGCAGGTCGTTTGGGTCTGTCTTCATTTTTTATTTGATTTGGGGATATATCTGACATGCTAAATTATCCTCAGTCCAGGAAATTCGGATTTGCAATATTGCGTTTGATAATCGCATTGACCTGTTTTGCGATGTTATCACAAGTCTGATCAGGCGTCTGCTTTTCAATCCACATAAAGCCTAACTCACGTGCAACAATAGCATCAAGATCGCTGCTATTAATGTATTGTGAGGTTTCGGGCACTCTTGCATTTTTGATGGAATCAATATAGAACTGGTTGTTTGTCTCTTTGGGATATTGGGGATTATACAGGAATCCCTTTGTGATTTCTTTGTTGCGTCTAACAGGAAACCCATCACCGAAATTAGCGATAAGCATCTGGTTTTCTTTGCTCAGGATATGCCTTACAAATTTGATTGCAGCATCCTTGTTTTTGCAGGTTTTCGGAATCGAATAGGTCTTACTGAAGAACATGTTCATAGGGTTTGGACCACGAGGTAGATCGACGGCCCCCCATTCGAGATCAGTCTGCTTCCTGTATTCAGGAATGAGGAAACGACCGATAAACATCATTGCCACTTTTCCTTGCGCAAAAAGCAAATAATCACCACCCCATCCTCCAGTAGGAGCCATACTCTGGGCTTCACTGGCACTTGGAGTAATGTGGTATTTCAACCGAAGGTCAGCCCAGAATCGCCAACCTTTTTTTGCTTCCGGAGAATCAAGGACACATTTTTTACCATCAGGACTGAACATTCTGCCGCCATACATCCATGTAAAACAAGGGGACATCAGATCAGTCACGCACAAACCCTTTTGTACAACAACTTTGCGGTCGCCAATGGTTTTGTATAAAGTCAGTTTCTTTCCGAGCTCAACACAATCATCCCATGTCCAACCCGGCTTGGGATATGGCAATCCTGCCTTATCAAACATTTTTTTGTTGTAGTAAACACTTATCGTTGAGCAGTTCTCTGTTACCCCTACAATCTTGTCTTTATAATACATGTATGGGCTTAATTGAGGGTAGAGTTCATCGAATGGTATATTGTATTTCTTTATATAGGGTTTTAAATCCAACAGAATATCGTTACGCGCAAACATTCGAACAGATTCGGTAGAATACAGCGCCATTACATCCGGTGACACGCCTCCTGCCACCTGTGTTAACAACCTCTGAGCACCTGCATCAGGGTCATTGATAACGTGTATCCCGCTATTCTTGCTTTCGAACAGAGCAATAGTCTCTTTACGGATCGGATTTGGATCCACTACCCACCGAATGATGGTTTTACCCTTATACGATGGTGCTTGTGTTGCACTGAGATATATTCCCAGGGCTATAACGGCAACAATAGAGACCAGTATTCCAATTGTTTTGATAATATGTGTGAATCTGGATTCTTCGTCCAATTACAACAACCTCGCATTCCAATGTGCAGAGAAATAAGCATGGTTTCAATTTTCCATACCTAATATATCGCAGATATCGGATTTACACAAATCGCAAGATCAACTGTGTATACAGACCATTAGTTTTTCAATGTGACTGCAGGTCTTTTAGAAATTTTGCTCCAGCTTTTCCAAACCCGAATGCTGATGGCAGTTTGCCGGTGCGTTTTGATATATCGGCTGTATAGCCTTTAGCCCATTCATAGAACTTTTTATGCAAGTAGTAGACTGGCTGTTTTTCTCCTTTATCATCTATCATCCAGAATCCTGAATTGCCAGTGACAGCCTTCTCCTCGTTGTTATACATTTCCCAATATAGAACAAATGGACAGCCCCATTCAAGTCCTGCCTGCATTACTGTATTCGATTGTGAAGCCTGTTTTTCCGGAGATGATGAAGATGCCGGAAAACCATATTCTCCGATGAACACCCTCTTACCCTTGATAGATGTTTTTGGTGTGAGTTTTGACTCGATATAGCTCAATGCTGCCTTTAGCTGTGTTGTGTCCCATTCAGTATCATAAGATGAGTATGAAACATAGTCTACATTGGTTTTTGGGAGCACACTATTGGTCAGGCATCCGGCCCCATCCATACCAATCTTGACAAGATTTACTTCCGTATAGTTGTATACCTGAACATTTTTATGCTTAGTATCACGTTTGGCATCATCAACTGCTTTTTGTCGAATATTCAGCCAGCCTATCATTCCCTGGACTGCAGTATCAGAAATAGTGGACTTCATATCATAAGTAGGACGAAGATGCCAGTCACCCTCCCAATGCCCAAGATAAAATGTCTTACCTGAGCCATTATAGGTTTGGAGTAAATAGCAGACGAACTGATACATTTCTTTATATTGCGAATTCTTCTCTTCTTCAGACATACCGTCATACCAATTGCACGGAGCAAAAGGATAGACCCATATGATGTAATAAGCAAAGGGCATGTCCAGGACTTTTTTATGAGCCGGTTCATTTTTTGCAAGATCTGTCAATGATTTCACAGAATCTAGTGCAGTAGGAACATTGCCAAGGTCTCCTGAATACCTGTCCGACATACCGAACTTGAGTATATTGGAACCCATATCCAATATTGCCTGTGCAGTCTCAACTATCTTGGGTTGTTCAGTAAATTTGTAGCGGGCACCAAAGGTCTGAGTTCCAACAACATAGTTGAATGTCTCAATTACTTTGGTTGCAGCATTCGATGCAATTGCTGGAGCAGCAAGTGCCAGAGCAAAACAAATATTTACAAATAGAGACTTCATATACTTTCCTCCAAGGCTGAGGTTTTATTGATAGTATCACTGAAGTAGATTATACCGCAAGGCTTGATGCAACTCTTATATAGACATCATGAAGCATATTAGATATATATTTCACCATATAGCCATTTAATTATTTATGTGTTCGTGCCCACATTGACACTAATTCGATTTTATGTCATACTTTTTTCAGGGTTAGTATTCCCTAATAGACTATACATCGAGGTATTTTAGTGCAGAACAGAAAAGGATTTACTTTAATTGAATTGCTAGTAGTTATAGCCATTATTGCTATACTCGCAGCTATCCTCTTCCCGGTATTTGCCAAAGCTCGTGAAAAAGCCAGGCAGTCCAGTTGTGCCAGCAACATGAAACAGTTAGGGCTGGCAGCTATGCAATATACGCAGGACTATGATGAAACGGGTATTGGGAACAGGGGCTGGGGTACTGAAGGAGATCCCACTGGACAGTCTAACCAGGCTTGGGACATCCCGGATCCATCGGGTGGATACTTCCAAAACTGGATCAAAGAAATACAGCCTTATACAAAAAGTTCAGGTGTATTTATGTGTCCCTCTACAAAGGGACTGGCATTCACTGGTACACCATCAGCAACATGTAATACGACTTATTTCATGAATTACTTTTCGCAGAATCAACCTGCAGCATATTTTAAGGCACCCAGTGATGTAGTACTCATGTGGGAAGCTACACCCACATCCTGGGCAAGAGCCTATCCAATTTATGTTGGTGGTGGGAGATATTGCTGTGCGGATATGGGCAGAGTCACATCAGCCACTCCAATGCACAGTGAAGGCGCTAACATGCTGTTCGTAGATGGCCATGTAAAGTGGGCAAGGAACGGTTCTGGAAAACCATTCTGGTGGGACCAGGATACTACTACCACCTGGTAGAATGATCCATATTCAACAATAATATGCGCCTTATAAATTTGCGCAGATTGATCAAATAACTTACTTCAAGCCACATAGCTGTAAGTAGATTATTTATGATCGTTAGTCTATGCAAAACAATTCCAGTGGAAAATCGGTAACTATTCATGCTGAAAAGCTGGGTAGTTACCTCTGTTTACTATATAACGTAATCCGGTGCATATTAATGGGGATTCTTAATGCGTAATACAAGTATTTACAGTGCAGTTATTCTACTTATTGCTCTTATATTATCAGGTTGTAACCAGACGAAAGTTACCGTATTATTACCAAAACCGCCAATCGCAACATCCAAACCCGCAAACAACGTCATATGTCCAAAGAATGCCGCCGGTTGTTTGGTTAACTCTGTGGGCGAAGACAAGGTTTTCTTTGAAGCTATTTCAAAGGATAACACTACTGTTGTCAGTGCAATGATTAGAAAAGACAGACAATTCCTGTCCATCAGGAATACGCTGGATGCCTCCCCACTACATATTGCGGTCAAGACAGGCAATATCAAGTGCTTATTGACCCTGATAAAAGCTGGCGCTGACATAAACGCCGCAAACAAACAAGGCAGAACTCCACTACACGTTGCTGCAACTACCGGTAATCTGTCGGCCCTTAAAATTCTGATAGAACATGGTGCCTCTGTCAGTGCAATCAGCCGGAGTATGAACACTCCTCTACACGATGCAGCTGCCAAAGGTAATATTGAGGTAGTAAAATATCTTGTTGCCAAAGGGGCAAATATCAACTCAGTCAACAATAGAGGAGCCACACCTCTGAAGACTGCCACGAAAAACAAACATAATGATATAGCCAGGTATCTGATATCAAAAGGTGCAAACAAATCCGTGTTCTGCTGTGCAGATCTGTAGTTCCCGACTCGAGACGGCGGCGGCAGCTATATTTGGGCCAGAGGGTACCCTACTGGTGTATATACTGCATGTTCAGGATTCTGGTTCGGACACATGTGGGCTTATAAAGCATACTCTGAAGGTGGCAACTACCTCTGGGCGGATGGCCATGTCAAGTGATTAAAAGCTCCTACCGCATCCAGCGACAGTTGGGATTTACTCTGGGTAGTCAGCAAGTAGGCTCTCCTGATCGAATTGTATTAAGTTTCATAAGGCACAACTGCACTTGTTGGTCGTGCCTTAGCGTTTGTGCTATCATGTGCTTGTGGCCAATCCATGGTATAATTCAAGCCGTTAGGACTGTACGTATTTCAGGAGATTTCCCATACCAACGATGTTTAAGCGAGTTCTTTCGGCATTAATCGGGATCGCATTAGCTGTATTCCTCGTCTATCTCCCCGACCGCACATGGTTTGCAGGCGCTATCTGCATTATTTCCATTATCGCTGTCCTTGAACTGTATGAAGGATCCCGGCGCATAAACGCAAATCCCATCATAATATTGGGAGCAATTGCCGTTGGTCTGTTTGTGATTTCGTCACTTACCTATGAGCGGAAAACCATTAGTTCAATTTTCCCCGCTGCTCTTACTTTGTTCCTTATTCTGTGCTTCTGCGTAGAGTTCTTCAGGAAGAATAGAGCTCCCCTGCTGAATGTTGGAACAACAGTTTTTGGAGCCATTTATGTCGGGTGGTTGATATCTCATATAGTCGTCCTGCGGGCAGCTCCCGGGGATGTGTATGTCTGCGGATATAGAGCAGATGCAGGCTCATGGCTTGTGATGATGACTTTTGTGGGAACCTGGGCATGCGACACTGCGGCTTATTTCATAGGCAGGTTCTTCGGTAAACATAAACTTGCCCCCAAACTGAGCCCTAATAAGACCATTGAAGGTTCCATCGCCGGACTCTTTGGATCGATAATCGCCACAGTAATAATGGCAATAACCATACACTTACCAATCGGACATGCTCTGGCGCTGGGAACACTATTCGGTGTTTTGTGCCAACTAGGGGACCTTTCGGCATCAGCAGTCAAACGCGAACTCCACATAAAGGATTTCGGCAACCTCGTTCCCGGACATGGAGGCATGCTTGACCGCTTTGACAGCTTATTGTTTACCGCCCCTGCGGCATTCTATTATGTCTCGTTGTTCCTAAAACACTGGCCTGCTAAATAGAACCTTTCTTATATATTAATGAGGGAGACCATACGAAGGTCTCCCTCATTAATATTATTCATCGCCGGGTATGCTCTCTACGGTTTACCAGCTCCAGGCAACCGTTATAGTTTTCTTACATAACCCCATCCGAATGAGAACTCGAATGCACCATCTCCAACTACACCCAAGTCCATAATCATCCCCGGGACAGAATCAGGATATATCCTGAAACCGGTGTTATATACAAACCTTCCGCCTACATTCCCTGCCGCAGTGTAATCGCGGAAGTTTATGAACGGTGAATTGCTCAAACCTTCTGCAATGATACTGAGTGTCGGGCTGACAGCACATTCCATTCCAAAGAGCATTGAGTTGTATTTATAGTTCCTACCTACTCCAACTGTGAAATCCGTAAACCTTCCGGAGTCCGGATTCGTAGTAACGCGCTTGCTGGCAACAAGGAAACCTATGCAACCATTGCGCACATTGGGGATATTGCCCAGATCACGATTGTCCCCTAGATCTCTTATTGCGATAGCAACAGCAGGCGTCCCGCGATCATCATTCTCAGGAGCTATTTGCCACTTTAAGCCATAATCATAAAAAGTAGTATTATCTATGCGTGCTTTACTGCCCTGATCATAAAGATTTCGATCACGTCTGTAGTAGACCTCAAAATTGTCCGCAACTCCTACAGTAACGGACTGGGAAATCTGCCTGTCCATATAACGCTGGCTGGTAGATGATCCAGGCACATATTCTACATGTTTTGCTTCACTGAATGTAAATGCTGCTGTGCTCTTGCCTACTACTCGAGCTGTCGGAACGACATAAAGACCAGTAAGTCCCATCCATGACTGACAAGGTCTCTGCATCGCTTCTTCTTGCGCTAGAACCGCGCTGCTCAACATAACAATCAAAATCGAAATTAACACAATTGCTTTGCTCATCAAAACTCCCTTTACAAACACATTTTACGCCGAAAACGACGCCTTTCTCAACGGTCTGAGTCGATATGCCAAGACCAGATTGATCAATAACAGAATCATTGTTGTAATGAACACTGCAGGATAAGATACCCACTGTGCTACGAAACCTCCGATCACCGGAAACAATGCAGTCATTCCATTAAACAGGTGCATTAGACAGATATAACTCTTTCTCTCGGTCGGATCAGCCATTTCTAGTAGATAATTATTCGTTCCCACCCAGATAGAACCGGTGAAAGCACCAATCATTACAAATACTGCAATCCACAACCACAATCCACAATGTCCGAATGCTGCAGCAATGGCACATGGAACAGCGCCACAAATAAGAGTCCATATAATAGTCGCACGCGGTCCAATATGGTCACTGATATATCCTGCAATAGAGGTGAATATAATCAAGCCAATGACCTGCGCAGTCACCAGAGTGCCTACTGATGATCCTCTAATCCCTGAGGCATCGCGCGCATACAGAATAAAAAATGGCAATGCCATACCAAAAGCCCCTAGCAACACCAGAACAGTCAGGAAACGGCGAAACTCCAGGTTATCTTTTATCATCTTTACAAGGGAGAAAGTATATTCGGTTACAGTCAGATCAGCATCGTCTATATGTCCTTCGGGCTCTCTGACCTGGCTGACACACACATAACTAGCCGACATACACGCTGTTGCTATAAACATAAGGATACCATAGTTGAGTGGATATCCTGGGCCTTTGGGTGATAGAACCCAGGTAGTTGCGAACAAAGCCACTAGAGCAGACAGCGCTGCTCCCAAGGCTTGTGTGTTTCCAAACAAACGTCCACGTAGTCTTTCAGGAACAGTCTTCGCAACCATATCAGTCCAGGGCACCATAGCAGCACCTTCGGACAACCATAGAGCAGTATATACAAGAAGAAAGGTTACTAAAATAAGAGTTTTTTGCTGTGGCGAGGCGAGAAATAAAACTATTGAAAGCAGCGAAACCCCCACCCTCGATACTGCCGCAACCTTAATCAGAAAAGGCTTATGCCGGGTCCTATTACGCAATCTGTGAGCTGTCCATATTTGCGGTATGAGCATCCCCAGAGGACGGATTGCCATCACTGCACCAATAATAATGGGGGAACCAGTGAGAGTCGCCAGGAACATAGGCAGAATAGTGGAGGCATCTAATATAATAAAACCTGAATGGAAACAGGTTACATCTCCAAAAAACAGCCAGTAACTTCTACGGGCTTCCGGTGAAACTGAACTCAATACACATATCCTTAATGCAAAATAATACTTAACCAGCAACACATTATATCTTTTAGTTGCCCTTATTGGAAACTTTTACATGCACCTACTAATCAAATCGATCCGCCAGGCATGGATATTCCAAGAAACTGAGTATAAGCCAAACTTATTAAAAGAATGCAAATCAAGAAATATTATTATCAGAGGATTTTCTGAGGTGAATACATAATTCAAAAGTAGCTTGATATGATTATAATGGCATCTTTCACTAATCCCCACTATTCCCAACAGGCTTCGCTTTCACCTTACTGCTGACCACAAGCAAGGTTTGGTAATAATGCAGATTAGTAAATGATTCCATTCCAGATTCCGTTTTGAGACTCGCTGTTAAGGAGATTCAATAATGAAAATCGTTTGTGTAATGGGCAGTCCAAGAAAAGATGGTAACTCTGCAAAAATAGCTCAGAGTTTTACTGAAACCGCTGAAGAGAAGGGGGCTTCTATCCAGTCATTCGTTTTGAATAGTCTTGTGTTCAAAGGCTGTCAGGCTTGCATGAAATGCAAAACCGGCATGGAAGAATGTGTGATCAATGACAGCCTGGCTCCAGTTCTGGCAGCAGTGAGAGAATCAGACGTTCTCGTTATGACCTCTCCAGTCTATTTTGGCCAGATCACCGGTCAGTTGAAGTGCTTTATCGACCGGACATTTTCATTTCTTAAGCCAGACTATATGACAAATGACAATCCTTCACGTCTGGAGCCAGGAAAGAAGTGTGTATTTATACTTACCCAGGGTGACCCAAGTACAGATGCACATGCAGATGTCTACACGGGATACGAATCATTCTTGAAATGGTATGGCTACGAAATGCACTGTGTAAGAGGTACTGGACTTCTCAATAAAACTGATGCTGAATTTGACGAAGCATTGCTGAATGAAGCTAAAGAACTTGCGAGAAAAATAGTAGCGGGTTAAACTTGCTTAAATGCGATCACATAGCGGATACGATGTCATTCACTGTCAGTATTGGATTGCTGCTCTTTCGACCAATCATATTGCGTGGGTGATGATAATCCGCTATGGAGCATTTCAAAAACATTGCGCAGGGTGACCAGTGAGTCCTGCAATTCGGTCAACCGACTCTTAAGCCCAATAACCATTTCCTGGAAATTTTCAGCGTCTTCACCTACAATTGGAGTCTTGAAATCTGTCAGAGAGCGTGTAATTGCAATCTGGTAACGTTCAAGTGTGGTGTTATATTTAGCATCAAAATAACCACGGACTGTAAAAGGTAGTGGAAAGTCGGCAGATTTCGGTATGTCCATAAATCCATAACCGTCTCCAGCTCCGGGTTCAGCTGGTATAGCGCTGAAAGGTACATCCGCCTCATTTAAAGGAAGTCCAAGCGCTTCCAACTGAATCTCAGATGCATGGTGGTTTGTGAGATAATAACTGAGTTGCTGAGCTTCTTCCAAGGTAAAATATTGATCGATATAAGTGGAAGCTGTGTTATAATAACTCAACTGTCGGTCGTCAACTGTGTCATTTTCCAGCATTTCGGCCCATTCAGGTAGAGCTAATTCATAAGGCACAATTGGTTTCGATCTGCCCACACAAAACCAATGAATAGTGACACCTATGTGCATTGATCCTGTTTCTGCACTTGTAACAATCTCATTGACTGCTTTGACTTTATATATAGCTTCCATACTGCATTTTTCCATCTGTTGTCCTAACAAAACCTGGTATCATTACCAGATGTTTCAACTTTGTCATATGGTTGTCTGTCTACAGATCGGCTGTCAAGATCATCCGGTCATATTTCATATACTATTGTTACACCAGTCGCTCTTCGACGTTTTTATAGATGGAGGAAATCAACATGGTAAATGGAATAATACGCATAGGAATTGTGGGGGCAGGTGCGAATACTATTTCTCGACACATACCTGGTTTCAGGGCAATCGATGGTGTAAGAGTAGCCGGCATCTGTAATAGGTCCAGACTATCCACTGAAGCAGTTGCAAGGCAGTTTGGTATACCATCCGTGTATGATCACTGGACTGATATGGTAGATGACAATGAGCTTGATGCCATAATGATCGGCACCTGGCCATACCTGCACTGCCCCGTGACTCTGGCAGCACTAGCCAACGGTAAGCATGTATTATGTGAAGCTAGAATGGCTATGAACTCCGATGAAGCCAGGCGAATGCGAGACGCTTCCAGGCGAGTCCCATCTCTTGTTGCCCAAGTAGTACCAGCACCAGTAACACTCAGAGTAGATGCGATGGCACAACGTTTGATCGCTGCAGGTTTTCTTGGAGATATCCTGGCCTTGGAAGTGCGCGATTGTACGGATTTTCCCGATTGGACGAGTCCGTTACACTGGAGGGAAGACGCCGACCTGAGTGGTCTGAATACAATGACACTTGGTATCTGGTATGAATGCGCCATGCGATGGTTGGGAGAAGCAAATATGGTCTCCGCCAGTGGAATGACTGTGGTAAAGACCCGTAAAGACAGCGATGGCACCTTACGCAGCATCAGGATTCCGGACCATGTGGAAGTAAGCGCAAAAATGGACTGTGGTGCAATGGCCCACTTTACCATATCCAGAATCTGTGGCTTTGCTGGTCCTCCTGTCATGACTGTTTATGGAAGTGATGGCACAATCAGGTTTTCCAAAGATACACTCGAGTCAGGGAAGCGTGGAGACAGCATGTCACTAGTCAGCATACCTCCGGAGATAGAAGGCGGATGGCAGGTAGAAGACGAGTTTATTCGAGCAATACGAGGTATTGAACCTGTCCGCAGGACTACATTCGATGATGGCGCCAGATATATGGAGTTCACGCAAGCTGTTGCCGAAAGCATTGCAAAGAGTAAAACAATACCGATTCGGAGAGATTAACAAGGCAATAGTATTCGTGACAGATTATAAGTTTGTGTTTAACCAACGCATTCTGAGTCGATCAATGACATGGTGCGTTCAGCAGCCCAGATTACGAACTTTGGGCAGAGAGTGTGGTGAAGATCGCGCGATAGGAAATCTTTCGCGCCTTCTTCTGTCATCATATCGCAACCAGTCAGGTCTTTGCATCCAACATTCTTGAACTCATGTTCAAACTGGGTCCACAGTTCACTAACCAGAGCATAGAGCTTGGCTTTAGCTGCATTATCAGGTGTTGTGCGTCCAAATTTTAAGCCCAGGGCCATAACAGCCCCGGTCAATGCACCACATGTCTCGCCGTGTCGAGAGATTCCTGCACCAAATCCCGATGCAATCCTGGGTATGAAGTCTGACTCAATCTGCAGTTCCGCCGCAATTCCAGCAAGGACTGATTCAGCACAGTTAAAATTCTGACTAAAAAGCTCACTAGCCACATTACAAGCTAATCTATTGCACATAGAAAAATCTCCTGATTATTGCGAAAACTTCCGTCAACTATTCACTTGTAGATTTCAGGTCGAATGCGTATATTACTCCATTTTCAATTTCTACTTCAACTATAATATAATCGTCAGGCAAAAATGGTAGTTCTGACTTGCCATGCCATGTAATCGTATGCTGTATGAAATCTCCACTAAATGAATCGCAATCATTGAAGTCGTAGCCGCCAACAACTGCCCCTGCACCATTCAATACACGAGCATGGACACTACCAGACTCTTGAGTTTTAACGTTTACTGAAAATTCACCTTTAAATCCGAGACGTCCTGTATGAAACTCAATGCGATCCCTCAGGCTGGTAGAGTATCCCATCAACCGATCTTTCTGCCACTTGAGAACTCCTATCTGCGCAAACCCGCCCTGGCCCTTAAGAGTGTCTAAATATTCCATATATCCGCGGTCAACCCCGGTCCATCCATGTCTATCCCTGGTGCCAGTAAAATACAACCAGGTTTCATCTTTTACATCTATGGGACTGGAAGATGTATACAGAGCACCTCTAGCCCATTCAGGGGCATTCTCAGCGCACAACCAGTCGGGTCTGCCATACACATGTCTCCATTTAGCGCCACTTTCAGACTGATAGACCAGTGACAGATCGACCCGTCCCATATTTGCAAATCCGCCGACCAGCGGAGACATATGCCGGAAATTCCACAGAAACCCTATGGTCGGTCCGGGTGTAGGCATGACACCCATCCCATAGTAGTCTGCAGACTGAAATCCTCTACTATGAGCGCAGATATCGTCGTATTCATCAGGAAGAAGTGTCGATACTTCGGGAGTCACTACCCCATCTTTCCACGATGCTTCATATACGCAGCGTCTGCCAACTCCACCTATGATAGCAATCCTCTTCAGAAACACTCTGGCGCAGTCAGCATATTGGTCCCAAACGCTTGTAATGACATCGCCATACGGCCAGGCTGGTTCAGGGGAGTCCAACGTCCAGTGCAATCCATCACCTGAATGTGCTGCATAGTAACCGCTGTGATTCGCTTTATGAAACTTGTAGCGCTGCTGCATGGTAGCTACATTAATAAATCCAAATGCCTTGTAACGGCTATCTTCAGAAGCATGTGGATCGATGAAAACTGAAGGACAGTGGAATGGTAGATCAGTCAGATGATTGTGTTTGTCGCTGTGATACTCAATGACTCCATAGTCGGGTCGGCGCCAGTTTATTCCATCTTCGCTCTCGACGCAGGCAACCTGGCATGTATCATTCTGATCCCAGTCATCCGGCCATGCCTGATACCACATTCGGAACAGACCATTCTCTTTAATCACAGAACCGTATATCGAAGTTCCATACATATCCACCGGAGTTTCACCGCGCACAATTGGTTCAGGATATACCAGTGGAGAAGCAACTATCTGATGAAATCCATCGGTAACTCTTCCTACACGAGGATGTGACTCACACAGCAACTGCATTTACACGCTCCCAAACAATTCATATACAATGCATTAGCCCAAATTATTCATGGCTGACTCAGCTTTTACCAATAATACCGGGTAAAAGTGAAGATTGGTGAATAATGTGGGTTAGTGATTGATCAGAGCTCTGCTGCCTTGCACAAGAAGATCCAGCATTCGCATATGCACGTTCTCCATATTTGCAAGGAAATCAAAGAACCTGTTAAGTTCGTGGTCCGCAGTGTTGGCATCTCGCTGCTCTAAATAGAAATCGCGGGCATGAACTTCCTTGTCTCGCGCAAATATATAAACATCTTCATAAGTGCTGTCCGGATCTAAAGTCACATCAGATAATTCAATTATCTCCGTGACTCGTTGGTCAGCTGATCTAGTATCCATAGTATTAAAATCAACAACCGGCCATCCGTGACTTTTCTCAAGTGCCATATAAAACCGCTCAACAACTTGAACGTGAGCCTCTTCATCGTGGCCAAGACTCCGTAACACTGATTCCACTATAGAATTGTGAGAACGATCAGCTGCTTCCATATAGAAAGCATAGCTCTGTTTCTCCATTGCCAAAGCTGTCTTCAAAGCTTCGGTTATACTACTCATAATGATTCCCTCACTTAATAATACACACTCAGTATATATTCAATATATCACCATTCACAGGAATTTGTTTCTGCCACGCCTTTTGATCTCGTCCAGGAGCACCTTTACATCCTGCGAACGGCCTTTAGGCATAACAACAACCACATCGCCGGAATCAATAACCACCATGTTATCCAGACCAACAGTACATACAAGCCTATCTCCAGCATGGATGAGACAATTGTGGGTATCCAGAGCCAGAGTATCACCCGTGGCTGCATTGCCTTCTTCGTCTTTCTCCATCATTTCATATACTGAAGACCAACTCCCCAAATCACTCCAGCCAATAGACGCTGGAATTACACTGATATTCTCAGCATGCTCCATAATCGCATAGTCTACTGATATGCTTGGAAATGCTTCGTAGACTTCTTCAAAGACCTTTTGTTCATCTGGTGTACCGATCGCGCCATCGTATCTTATAAGAAGTTTATATATATCCGGAGCATGGTCACGGTAGAGTTCCATTATGGTCTTTACACTCCATACAAACATGCCGGCGTTCCAAACATAGTGCCAACTGGCCACATAATCCTCAGCGGTCTTGGCATCCGGCTTTTCTTTGAAGCTGACAACTTTATGTATGTCTACATCACCGTCTACCTGTTTTTCTTCAGCCATCTGAATGTAGCCATATCCTGTCTCTGGGCAGGTTGGACGTATGCCTATTGTTACCACATTCTGACCCTCAGAGGCAATGCGTTCAGCGACTCCCAGCAGTCTCCGGAACTGCTTTTCCTTCAGTATCACATGGTCAGCAGGTGTAATCAGTATAACAGCATCCGGATCAGAATGGGCTATTAACGTAGCAATAATTCCGACAGCAGGAGCAGTATTCTTGGCTACCGGTTCCCCAACGAAGTTATGTTCCGGTAACCAGTCTACCTGAGATAATACAGATTCACGGTGTGACTTATTGGCTATTACATAGAACTGATCCTTTGCGACCATGGGTTCTAAACGCTCAACAGTCTGTTGTAGTAAAGTTTTTTCACCATACAGGACATGAAATTGTTTGGGTTTTTCCTGCCTTGAACGTGGCCAAAGACGAGTCCCTGACCCACCTGCAATTATCGCTGCATACATAACAAATCCTCCCCAAAACCCCATGGCCCGATTAACCCACAAGGCATCAACTGACATAAAATCAAACGGCGCTTTGTATTGTTATACCCGTCACAACTCCGAGCAAACTATTGCAATATACATAATATAACGTTAGAACTCAACACAAGTTCAATTCACAAATTCAAACATCTTTTTTGGCAAAGGAAAATGATAGTGGCAGATATCCAGACAAATATCTTATATCATATTCCGATCCGGAACATCCGGTAATGATTTCCAATTTGTCGGGGTTTTCAGCAAATTCACTGATCACCTGAAGACATGCACCACATGGTCTCACGATGTTGTCGCTGCAACTTACCACTGCCACAGCAACCAAAACGCGTTCTCCTTTTGAGACGGCTTTTGCGATTGCTGTTCGCTCTGCGCAAATGGTGAGACCATAGGAGGCATTCTCCACATTGCATCCTGTGTATATGGCACCTGAAGCCCACATAGTTGCAGCCCCTACCAGGAAATGGGAATAAGGAGCATAAGCATTATCGCGCGCAGTTTTTGCTGCCGCTATTAATTGTCCAGCCCTGCTATCATCCATTTGAACCTCTAAAAATCCACAAACAACCTAATAAGATAGTATTCCATCCGTAACCCTCTGTATCCTTCGTGAAATATGCACATGAGACTACCCAAACGACCAACACCAACAGCACAGGGCTATAATTATTAGCCTAAGCAATCCGACTGATCATTTGCGCTGTATGCTCCTGGGAGGATTGACACAAGGTTCCGTGTGTGCTATAATTCTTTGGTTGCCGTGATTGGCAATCGGCAGGTTGCGCTCGTAGCTCAGGGGATAGAGCGAATGGTTGCGGACCATTAGGTCGGGGGTTCGAATCCCTCCGGGCGCACCAGATTTATGGCCGATTAGCTCAATGGATAGAGCGCCGCCGTCCTAAGGCGGGCGTTGGGGGTTCGATTCCCTCATCGGTCACCATGTCCCGCTCAAGGGTCCCCAACCCTTGCAAAAATAGCTTAATGCTGCTACAATCTATTTCGACTTGGGCGGTTAGATCAGGGGGAGATCGCTTCGTTGACACCGAAGAGGTCATTGGTTCGAATCCAATACCGCCCACCAACAGTTTATCTCAAAGAGGATTGCTTCAGTAATGAAGTGACCCTCTTTTTTGGTATCCATGACTGCTTCGATTGTTAGCTTTCACCTGTATACTGCCCATATTGTAGAACTCGACAAATAGCAAGGAATTACGAAGACGAACAGGAAATTGTTACTATGAATTGTGATTCAGATCTTATTGCGTAAATGTTTAATGCATTCGTACTTGGATATGATTTACCTGAAGATGATGCGTCTGATGAATGGAAGATTCTAAATGGGCATCTGGACGAGTTGATGAATTCTGATCCGGATCCTTTCATCAAGGCATTGAATGAAGGCCAGGCTTCGAATACCCTTGAGGTTGCCTGGGCTCTTGGTATGATTAACGGTAACAAGCATGTCGACGCGTTAATCCAGGCACTGAGTACTCAAAACACAGCTGTCAGGATAATGGTGATTAAATCCCTAGGACATCGACGTTTCCACATGTGTGTGGATCATTTAGCTAAACAGCTGGATGATCCAGTTCCTATTATACGGCATGCCGCTATGAAGTCCTTGGGAATGATAGCCACACAGAAGGCATTTTCATTGCTGACAGGTAAATTGATAGAAACCAGAAACGATCCTGAAAGACGAAAGATCATTGAGGGAATGAGACTGGCTATTGCAATTTCTTTTGGTCGGAAATGTACCGGTAGAGAAGCTGATGTGCTAATACTCCCTGAAACTGCAATCAATGTATTGGAAACACTAACAGGGCATCGTTCGATCATTGCAAAAGAATCAAGAAACCTACTCGACAGTTATTCCGGATTAATCCAGTACTTTAGTTAACCCGCATTATACTGAATAACTGATCTATTTTCCTTCTCAGGATAAAAGCGAAGCTTCGTAAATACAACAGACTAGCTGCGAAACTCATTCAAGCTTTCTCATTGTGGAGCTTTTGCTGTGGACTTGCGCACTACCAGGGTAGCCGGGATTACTGTTGTGTAGGGTGTACGTGGTTCGCTGGGGTTTTCTATCATCTGTTTCAGAGTATCTACAGCAGCAGCTACAACCTCTGCAATCGGTTGATGGACTGTAGTCAGGGGTATGACTGATTTTGCGGCGTCAAGGCTGTCATTGAAACCGATAATCGACATTTTGTCAGGAAACCTGACATCGTGCTCGTAAAGTCCACGCATTACGCCCAGTGCTACCTCATCATTTGTACAAAAGACGGCAGTTGGTTTGAGTGGGTGTTGCAGAATACTCTCAGTCATATAATAACCCTGCTCAAAATTCTCTGCATCAGGAAGCCCCATGAATAGAGATTTATCTATAGGCAACTTGTGGGCATCGTGTGCTTTGCAGTATCCCTCTACTCGGGCCTGAATTAGTGGGCTCTGTGGGGTGCTGGACGCAGTGAATGCTATGTGCTTGTGTCCCAGTCCGATTAAATGCTCAAACGCCTGGTAGGAACCCTCTACACGGTCTACAGTAACAGCTGTAATATCGGGTATGCGCCAATCATCCATAGCTACCAGAGCGACACCGTGTTCCTTGCAATATTGGAGGGGCTCAAGAATCTCCGGTGTATATGCCGCAAGTAATAATCCTGCAACGCCAAGTCCATCTACAAATTCCGCCAATCCTGCTGCTCCCTGCTGCTGCCAGGCAAAGTCATATGTAACAACGCTGAAGCCCAGGTTATGAAGTATCTCAGCTGCTGCATAGGTTTTCGCATGAGGGATCGGGCTGTCCAGATCAATTCCGATTACACCAATCACGTTGCTATATCCAGTGCGAAGTGCACGAGCATGCGGGTTTCTGCGATAAGATAAGTGCTTAGCTGCTCTACGGACTCTGGCTTGAGTATCCAGCGATATTCCTCTTTGATCTGCTTTGTTGTTAAGGACCAAAGAGACCGTAGTAATCGATGTCTGTGCTTCCTCTGCAACATTCTTAAGTGTCGTCATCAAACCAGCTCTCCCAAACAGCGGCCTGCAATATTCACTAGACCTCACTTTTGTCCATTACTAAGGGCATAAGCTGGTTCAATCACAAATACAGCAGGAAAATGAATTTCATTGAATGAATATGCAAATAACAGTATACACGAGTGCGAAGAATGTGTATATTTTCCAGGCACTAGCCCGCATTATTCGTGATTAGCTCAGCTTTTGTCCCTACTGCCGGACAAAAGCAAAGTCCGGTGAATAAAGCGGGTTAGAATAATCTCTCAGAGTGACGCCGATTTCTGAATCTTGATGATCCATTTGATCACTTCCTCACGAATCTGTTGTGGGTCCATATCGTATTTATTGATATCTTTTCCCTTCAGATCAGAAAGGTACTTCTGAGCATTTGCAGCTACTTCAGCGATGCTGGATTTTTTCGACGATCTGACTTTTGCAATATACTCAACCAGTGTATTTATATATCTGACATCATCGATGCCTTCCCTGTAGCCCTCCCATTGGAGAGTATCAATTATTCCATTCGCAGTAGGATAGACCATATTCATCTGCTTACTCGTATCCGGATTTTTACAAAAATCATTCCAACTCGATGCCCAACTAATCACACCTGGATTATTGATCCCGAGATTGTTCTGTATGGTTGCATTGTGGTAGATATAGGTCATGGCTCCATCATAACCGTGCTGCCAGAGCAAAATGCCGTAGTTGCGCCGGTATGTATCGGGTTGTTCACCACCTGATTGCGGATTTGCATAACACACTATTTTCTTACCATTGCGGTGCCACAGATCGGCTTCATCGGAAGACGGATAACCAGCCCGCACTGTCAGATCCAATACATTGCCGACAGCATCAAAGTATTCTTTTCCACCACTCCCCGCAACAAACATTTTGCCGCCTGCACGATGTATAGTATTCCAAGCTTGAGCTTGCGATTTCAACACATCCCCTACTGCTTCATCGATACCATAGAAATAGACATTTAGGACACCTTCAGCACGCGCGGTTTCGACCACTTTTGCGGCACGAGAGTATAATAAATCCAACTCATCGCTTGATGGAATCCCAACAGGGAGACCATCCAGATAGAGCGTACTGGTATCTATTCCGGCTTCATTCATGATTTTGATCTTATACCTTAGATCATGCAATATAAGATCTATATCAGCTCCCGGGAAACCCGAACTCACAAATGGTCCATATTTGAACGGTTTTTCAGTTGAGACTGCCGTCTGAACGCCAGATCCCAGCGCGAACAGCAACTGCGTCATAGGAGATGTAACACCGTGAGCAGCCATGTTTTCCATTTCATATCTATACTGCTGCCAGATAGACTCGCCGTAATACTGAGGTGATGGAGTTCTGTAGTAGATACTTGAAATTGAATGTCCGCCGGCTAACCTAAAGGACAGCACGTTAAGTTTTACTGCCATCGAACCTTTGAATCCATCAGATGACTTGAATTGAATTGTTCCTGTGTATTCCCCCGGCTTTGCATCATTCGGTATGTGAACTGTCAGCCAGAACTGTTTGTTAGTATTAGAAGCTATATCCAACGGACGCAAGGAAGCTGAGTCACTAACAGGAAACTCGGCCATCGTATTCCCAGGTACTCCATCTAGACTGCTGATATCTATATAACGATCTCCATCAGGATATCTTAGTTTTAGTTGGTTTCCTTTGGTTACAGTATCTACCTTTACCAGAGAATCATCATTCAGCAGCAGTTCCGGCATCAGTGTCTTTATACCGGAATGATTGTATGGGCTGTGCGTTTCGGCAGGGGTCTTCTCTCTGTAGTTGATATCCTGATCTTGATACCAACATTTGACAGTCCTGATACTTAAAGCATTTCCGGGAATGACACAGCCTTTTTTGCTCTTCAAATCGCTTGCATAAAGGATAAGACTATGGACATCCCTCGCAGGTCTGACCACAATACTGGCAGGCTCATATTCTCCCGGAGTTGCAGTCAGAGAGACCGAACCATTGATTACAGCATTACCGATATATTTGGTATCTGGTAGTATTCGTTTGTTTGTAACCGCAGGAGTCACAAACGTCAGGTTACCATTCCAACGATCGAGTTGTCCGTTTCTGATGGATTCAACTACAGCTGAAGACCATCTGAACTCTTCTTGAAGCAATCTATAGTTATCACGCTCGATACGATTGCCGGAAGTCGCCAGCGTGTGAACAACATTCTTGATCTCTCCGCATTCCCGAGCTAATCGCTGCTTTGATACAGCAGATTTAGGATGCAGGTTTAGTGCTTTTGTAAGAGTTTTCTTAGTTTGTAATAGAAATGCATTATCAATTCCGATTAAATCAGCTTGAGGAAGCATTTGAACTATTGAAACATCATCGATAAGCAATTGAGAAGGTCGGTCCACTTTCCCATTGATAATTATCTCAAGATAACATTTCCCAAGACTATAGATATTATCCGGTCTGTACTGCTTTACATCAAAGACAGCTTCCTGCGTGTGCCACTTGCCATCTCCTACAGTTTCGAAAGCGCTGTAAATCCACGGTGGGAAACAGACTGGTTGTGCGCTGATTACAAACCAGACAGGAGCTTTAGAGAGTGTCTGGTAGCGCAGCGATACTTTGAGTTTCTTATCTGGCTGAATATCAAATATCTGCTGGTGCAGAGAGATACCATAACTTGCGCCAGCTGGTTGGCTCAAATTAATTGAGAGCGCATGTTCAGAACCTATATCACTTAACAGAACAGGCTTTGCCGCCAACTGCGGAGTGCCATAGAAAAAGTCTATCCCCCACCCCGGTGCGGGGATAGATCCTACTGAACTGTCTTCGAATCCGGGATTGATCAGTTTTACATCTGCAGCAGCAACCAGATGAAAAGCGATCAGACTTAACAGGACAACTATCAATATAAATCTTGAAGTGTTGAACATATAACCTCTCAATGTAAAGGTACATAAACAGCTGTGGGCTTGGTGCGCATTATTCGTGATTATCTCACCTTCATCCCTACTGTCGGTCGAAAGGTAACAGTTCAGTATTTGTGAGTGTACTTCCGTCCATCCTTCGATACGCGCCTCGCGCTACTCAGGACGAACGGAATTTTACTATATTACACATTAACTCTAAACTGTTACGTTGAAAGTAGAGCATAGTGAATAATGTGCGTTAGAACATCTCGTTTATCATTTGTACAGCCTTGTTCGAAATCAATTCGAGTGATCCCGGAATCATTTTGGCCCAGTATGTAGTGTTCACTTCATGACCACCACGCTTAAATGCATCAGTGGTCGGAATATAACCAACATACTGCGTGCAACAATGAGCAACATAGGTCAATCGGGCTTTAGAACCCATCTTAATTGCAAGCTGACCTTCCACAAATGGTTCTCCTGGCAGGCCGACTATTGCTATACTGCCAATGCGCATGACCTGTATTTCATATTGCAGCATCTTCTCTCTCTGCTTGATCAGATGCACACTCATTATGCCGGCAGCTCTCATCCAGTCCCATTCAATGGCAGTCTGAGTGTCGTCTGTCCAAAGAGGTGTTGGATTTGCCGCAAGTATTCCTTTAGCCCATTCCAGTTCCATCTGTTCTACATCTCTTATGGGCACTAATATGCGCTCAATACGACAGTCCAAAACAGGTTCTTCATCAAATGATATCTTTTCGATGAGACCCTGAGCCGTTTCAGCTAACATTCGCCCCATTCTCTTATGGTCATTTGAATAATCAGGATCAAATGGATCCCACGGGTTGATGTTACCGCAGCATCCATTAATGACCAGTGGAACGCAGGAATCTCCATGTAGTTTTTGAAGTAGCACACCCAGTTCACCAGGCCAGTCTGCGGACACCAACCGTCCTTTTTTAAATACATGAACGGGATGACAAGTATAATGAGGCAGAATTGCATCCATATTCAGGTCCTTATCCTGGATGCAAATCATACCAAGTTCGGGATCCATCGGCCCTTCCATGTACTTAATCCACAAAGGACCGCAGGGTTTCTCCCAACCAGATCCAGGCATTCCAACAGACCCATCTTTCATTACTGCTCTGCGGTTAAACGCCAATCTACCTTCAAGCCCACTGAGAGCTCCTATTCGGACTGGTTTCTTGTTGCCTAAAGCCTTGCAAATCGCTTCGATGGCACCTTTTGCTGCAAAGTCACTGTATTCCGGCTCTCCTCCACCTATCCACTCCTTGCCCTCTGGTATACCGGTAAAATCCTGATCTACCATGAACTGGCCGACTCCAGGTGCTGAATGGGTCTGAGTTGCATGCACCATCACCGATTCAGGATCAAGACCCAGCTCAGCCGCACCCGCGCGGATCTGATCAGTATATTCTTTGCAGATTATTGTAACATCCAATGAGACTATACAAATACTTTTGCCACCGCATTCGATAACTACAGCTTTTGCATATGTCTTATCTACTATGACTTCCGCAGGTCGGAATCTACCAATATCTCCGGACAGGTGCACACCTGCTCCAGGGGTTATATCCACAAAGGAAGCTCCAGCCATTATATTATTACAAGCATCTGATGATACGGACATGGTCTTACCTCAAACAGATTTTTTTATACTGAACACATTAAAATCGAGTAGGTGAGGTCGTCACCGACCTCACCTCTCACACCACCGTACATGCCGTTCGGCATACGGCGGTTCCCCAAGAATCAAGCGAAACGTTGATGTGTATAGAGCAAGCTTACAAGTC